>CETH01064355.1_pt1 | contig 18325 bp, 20 predicted proteins | sample 361461 | NCBI WGS metagenome assembly CETH01 (sample SAMEA2622695, study PRJEB7988) | marine metagenome | isolation source: saline water (ENVO:00002010), including
TATAGAAACTTTATTTTTAATGTCAGATGTTGAACATCAAATAATTTCCTCAAAATTTGTTAAGGAGATTGTTAAATTAAAGGGTGATATCAAAAAATTCACCACTAAAAGTACTATTAAACTATTAAAAAATAAATATGAATAAGATTTTTATTTATTTATTAGTTTCTTTTTTATTAATAACCAACCAATCAATGTCAAAGGAGAATATAATGATTTTAAAGTTAAAAGATGGAGATGTTAAAATTGAATTATTTGATGATGTCGCGCCAAATCACGTAAAAAGAATTAAAGAACTAGCTAACTCAGGAAAATATGACAATGTTGTTTTTCACAGAGTTATTGATGGATTTATGGCACAAACTGGAGATGTTAAATTTGGAAATAGTTCTTCAGATGAGTTTGATTTAAGAAGAGCAGGTATGGGTGGATCTGATTTACCTGATTTAAAACAAGAGTTTAATAGTCTTCCTCATGACAGAGGAACTTTATCGATGGCAAGATCATCAGATCCTAATAGCGCTAATAGTCAATTTTTCATTTGTTTTAAACCTGCTCCTTTTTTAGACAGACAATATACAGTTTTTGGTAAGGTTATTGAGGGTATGGAATATGTTGATAAGATTAAAAGAGGTGATGAAAACAATAATGGATCAGTTTCAGATCCAGATAAAATAATCAGCTTTAAGTCGTTATAATTTTTAATGGCATTAAAAAAATTTGCCTTTAAAGTTTTAAAAAAAAATAAATATGCACGATGCGGTGTAATTAAAACTCATAGAGGTAATATTCAAACTCCTGCCTTTATGCCTGTAGGAACCCAAGCTACAGTCAAAGCTTGCACAATAGCTGATATTAAAAAAACTGGTTCAGAAATAATATTAGGTAACACTTATCATTTAATGATCCGCCCTGGTGTTGATAGAATTCAAAAGTCAGGTGGACTGCACAAATTTATGAATTGTGATTTACCAATATTAACTGACTCTGGTGGTTTTCAAGTTATGTCATTATCTAAGTTAAACAAGATTGATCGAGAAAAAGGAGCAATTTTTAATTCTCATGTAGATGGAAAAAAATTTTATCTTAGTCCTGAAGAAAGTATTAGAATTCAGTTAGGTTTAAATTCAGATATAATAATGATTATGGATGAATGTCCAAAAAAATCTGATGATTATGAATTAATAAAAAAATCAATGAATTTATCTTTATATTGGGCCGAAAGATCCAAAAAGGCTTTTGGAAAAAATCCCCATAAAGCACTTTTTGGTATTGTTCAAGGAGGTCTTTTCAAAGATCTTAGAATTAAATCATTAAAAGAATTATTAAAAATAGGATTTGATGGCTACGCTATTGGAGGATTGGCAGTTGGAGAGTCCCAAGAGGAAATGTTTAATGTTCTTGATCAACTCAAAGATGATTTACCACTCAATAAGCCTCATTATTTAATGGGTGTTGGTACTCCGTCAGATATTATTGGAGCAGTTAAAAGAGGTATTGACATGTTTGATTGTGTAATGCCAACAAGATCAGGTAGAACAGGTCTAGCTTTTACATGGAATGGAAGAATCAATATAAAAAATAACAAATATCAAAAAGATAACTCACCATTAGATAAAAAGTGTAAAAAATTTAATTTGAATAAATATTCAAAAAATTATTTAAATCATTTGTTTAATACCAACGAAATTTTAGGATCTATGCTTCTGACTCTACATAATATTAATTTTTACCAAGAATTAATGTCCGTTATAAGAAAAAATATTAAAAAAGGTACATTTGATAAATTTCATGATAAATACATAGATAAATTGTAATTCAGAAACTATTTGTCTCACAAAATCTTATTTGAATTATTCTTATAAATATGTATATACGATAGCATTATTCCAATGAACGTGGGCCGTTAGCTCAGTTGGTAGAGCAATTCCCTTTTAAGGAATGGGTCGTTGGTTCGAGTCCAACACGGCTCACCATTAATATTTAAGATATATTATTTGGTGGATATTCTAAAATAATCTTATTGGTCCAGTCATTGATTTTTTTTATTCTATTATCCGCAGAAGGGTGGGTACTCATAAATTCTGGTGGTGCTTTTCCCTTATTAAATTCTTTCATTCTTTCCCAAATTTTGACAGTCTCTCTTATATCATAACCTGATAAGGATGAAAAAATCATTCCAAGATAATCAGCTTCACTTTCTTGTTTTCTACTAAAAGGATTCATGATTCCAATTTTAGATAAAAGACCAACTGTGTTCATTCCAGTAGTTCTATTAACTTGGGAAAGTTTTCCACCAGAAAATATATCAATTAATTGAGTTCCAGTATTTATAATTGCCCCTCTACTAGCTCTCTCAACAGAATGTTTTGCTACTGCATGAGCTATTTCATGCCCCATTACAGCAGCTAAACCATTTATATTTTTTGTAACCTCCAACATGCCAGAATAAACTGCAATTTTACCCCCTGGCATACACCATGCATTTCTAACTTTTTTATTATCAATTAATATATACTCCCAATCAAAATTTGATGTGGGATCATCTAGTTTGGCCTGATAAAAATACTCACCAATTGAGTTTTCCATTTTATTACCAATTTCTTTTATTTCATCCAGTTTAGAATCAGTAATTAATTTTTCTTTTTCCTTAACTTTTTCATATATTTGAGCGGCCTGTGCGTTTAATTTTGCCTCAGGAATTATCTTTAGTTGCCTTCTTTCTGTAATAGGAGCCGTAGTACATGAATTAAGAATGAACCCACAGCATCCACAACCCACAAAAGATAAAAATTTTCTTCTATTCATTTTAATACAACATTGATATTATATTTATTAATGAATCTAAATAATAAAATATTGTTGTTATTATTCATAGTGGCAATAATTTTTGTTATATACTCAAGTTTTAATTGAATTAATGGCTAAAAATAAAAAAAATAGATCTATAACACTAGTTTTAAGAAATTATTTTATTACAGGAGTTGTAGTTCTAATACCAATAGGTTTTACACTATATTTAAGTAAAATATTAATAAGTTTATCATCTAAAATAGTTCCACAAAATATAAATCCAAATAGTTATTTACCTTTTGCGATCCCAGGTCTTGAAATTTTAATTTCTATTGTTCTGATTACAATTGTTGGCGGTTTATCTCTATCATTTTTAGGAAAAAGAATTCTAAAATTAATTGATGATTTGTTTAAAAGAATTCCGTTTTTAAGAACAATTTATTCCGCTATATTACAAATGACTGAAACATTTTCTAACAAAGAAAATGATAAAAAGAAAAGTGTAGTCCTAATTGAATATCCCAGAAAAGGAGTTTGGGCAGTTGGTTTTGCTACAAAAGAAAATACTGGAGAAATGGCAAAGAAAACAAATCAAAAATTGATAAATGTTTTTGTACCAACAACACCTAATCCTACTAGTGGTTTTTTGTTAATGTTTCCAGTTGATGATGTTATTTACCTAAACATGTCATTTGAAGAAGCATCTAAGTTTATAGTATCAGCAGGTACTTCTTCGGGTAAAAATTAAACAATATCATTAATTATATCTGCTCTATCGTATAATTTTATTAGTGCTTTAAATTTACTTATATTTTCACTTGCCTCTTCAATTCTTCTCATTTCTTTTTCTGCAAGTAAAAAAAGATCATTATTGAGTATCGGGTCCGCTAATTTAAAATTTTTTATCCCACTTTGTTTAAAACCAAGTATATCTCCGAACCCCCGTATTTTCATATCTTCTTCTGAAATTAAAAAACCATCATTCGATTGTTTTAAAATTTTTATTCTTTTTTTTGCATTTTCACTTAGATTTGATTTAAACATAAGTATGCAAGTTGAGTCTTTAAATCCTCTACCAACACGACCCCTTAATTGGTGTAGTTGAGACAGACCAAATTTATTGGCATTTTCAATAATTATCACATTGGCATTGGGAAAATCAATACCAACCTCAATTATTGTTGTTGAAACTAAGATTTTGAATTTATTATTTAAAAAATCATTTAATATAGTTTCTTTCTCATCAATGTTTGTTTTTCCATGCAATAAAGATACTTGTTTTGGAAATAATTTGTTTAAAAATTTAAACTTTTTAATAGCTGAGGTATGGTCAACTTTTTTTGATTCTTCTATTAAAGGACAAACCCAGAAAACTTGATTGCCATAACTTATTTCTTTTCTTATAAATTTAATCACATCTTCAATTTTGTTTTCTAATTTACTATATGTCTTAATAGGCTTTCTGGACTTTGGTTTTTGACGAATAATTGAAAGATCCATATCGCCATATATTGTCATTGTTAATGTTCTAGGGATAGGAGTTGCTGTCATTAATAAGACATCACAATTGTCTCCTCCTTTATCAGACAACCTTTTTCTTTGATTGACACCAAATTTATGTTGTTCATCGATTATAATTAATCCAAGATTTTTAAAAATTACTTTTTTCTGAAAAATTGCATGAGTTCCAAAGATAAAATCTATTTTTCCTTTATTTAAATCATTAAGAATATCTTTTTTTTCTTTATAATCAGATTTTCCTGAAATAAGTCTTAAATTTAAATTTTTTGAAAAAATTTTTTTTGCTAAATTGAAATGTTGTCTTGCTAGGATTTCTGTTGGAGCCATCATGGCAACTTGGTACCCTGAATTAATTGTATTAAATGCACACAATAATGAAACTATTGTTTTTCCACTACCTACATCTCCCTGCAATAATCTAAACATTTTTTCTGACGAACAAAGATCATTATTAATTTCATTTAGAGTTTTTCTTTGATCATTTGTAAGAGTAAAATCTAGAGTATCTATTAATTTTTCCTGTTTTTTAAGCTCAAAAGTTTTATTTTTTTTTTTAATTTTTTTTATTTTTTTTCTTATTTCTGAATTAACTAAAAAAGTTGAAAATATTTCATCATAGGCAAGTCTTTGATAAAAATTTTTTTTATAGTTTCCGATATTTTCTGGTTTGTGTAATTCTTTAATTGCATCATTCCAACTGATATTATTAAACTTATTTTGAATATCTTGAGAATGCCATTCTTCAAAATTTGGTAACTTATTTATTATTTGGCCAATAATTTTATTATATACTTTTTCTGAAATACCATCAGTAAGAGAATAAGTATTATGTTTTTGTTTAATTAATGAAGAATCTTTAGAAATATATTTAGGATTTGTTAATTGGTATTTATTTTTAAATCTTCCAATTTTACCACTTATAGTTATTTCTTTGCCTAAAGGTAAAATTTTTCTTATATACCCTTCATAACTGTTAAAAAAAACACAGTCTAATTCACCCGTTTCATCTTTGCACAAAACCTTATTAGGTAAATTTCTTATTCTTGGAAAAGAATACTTTATAGGAATTATTGTTATAGTTTGATTTTCTCCTATTTTAAGGTCCTTAATTTTTGAGGATAAACTTCGGTCAGTATATGATCTTGGTAATTTCCATAATAAATCAAAAATATTATTTATCTTTTTTTTTTTAAGTAAATTAGCTGTTTGAGCACCAACCCCTTTTAATGAAGACAAATCTGATAGTAGGAACTTATAATTACTTTTATTATGCATAAAGTAATAATATATTCTAATAATGGAATTCAATATAGAACAATTAAAAAAAAAAATAATTTATCGATCTAGTTACCGCGGTACAAAAGAAATGGATAAACTATTAGGTGCTTTTACAAAAGAATATATTAACAAACTTAACAAAACAGAGCTACAAGATTTAGAGAAGCTATTAGATATCGATGATGATAATTTGTATAATTTTTTTAAAGGATCAAATACAGACATTAAATTTGAGGATAATAAAATTAATTTATTATTTAAAAATTATAAATATAATGGTGAATAACAATGGCGGAGAGACTGGGATTCGAACCCAGGAAAGAGTTGCCCCTTTGCCGGTTTTCAAGACCGGTGCTTTCAACCGCTCAGCCATCTCTCCTTGTAGAAGCTTTTATATTTAAAAATATTTAATTCAATCATAAAATAGTTTATTTAAAACAAATATTTAATTCTTTTAATTATTAATGAATAAAAATTTTAATAAAGGTTTATTATTAACATCATTAGGATCTTTTTGGTGGGGTTTTATAGGTGTGATCTATTTTGAGTCAGTCGCTTTTATAGGGCATATTGAATTAGTTGTACATAGATGCTTATGGACAGCTGCAATGTTAATTCTTACTACAACAATTTTATCAAAATGGAATATTTTTGTTTCGATTGTATCTTCATCAAAGAATTTATTTGGTTTATTTATTTCAGGTCTTTTGATTTTTATTAACTGGGCTGTTTGGATTTATGCTGTTGCTTCAGAGAGAATAATTGATGCTAGTTTTGGATATTTTATTATGCCAATTATAAGTGTTTTACTTGGGTATATCTTTTTTAAAGAAGACTTAAATAAAAAAAGAATTATTTCTATAATTTTAGTTTTAATTTCAATATTTATACTAATATTTTTTAATTTAAAAAGTCTACCATGGGTAGGTCTTGTTGTTGCTTTGAGTTGGGCTTTTTATAATCTTGTAAGAAAAAAAATTAATATTGACACTGACATAGGATTATTAATAGAAAGTTTATTTATTTTTCCTTTTGCATTAATCGTCTTTTATTTAATCTATAAAAATGGTGCTAATGATTTTTCTTTCTCTAAACCAGGATTAAGTTTATTTCTTATTTTAGCTGGACCAATGACGGTGATTCCTTTATTTCTATATGTAAGGGGAGTAGAGCTTATTGGATTAGGTCCAACTGGGATGATATTTTATATAACACCAACATTGCAGTTTATTTTAGGTTATTTTTATTATAATGAGGAATTTTCTTTAATTAAATTTGTAAGTTTTATTATTATTTGGATTGCTGTAATTATATACTTAAATGACCTTTATGAAAAAAATTAACTTTTTTTTTTTAATATTATTCTTTTACTCGGCAAATACTTTTGCCAACATTAATTTAGATTTTGACAAATGGAAGAGTAATTTTAAAATAAGAGCTTTAAAGAATAATATCTCTGAAAAAACCTTTGACTTGGTAATGTCAGATACAAAATTCTTACCAAAAATAATTGAATATGATCGTTTTCAACCAGAATTTTATGAAGATACAAAAACCTATATTTCTAAAAGAACATCTTCTAAAAAAGTTAAAAAGGGATCTGAATTTTATATAAACAATAAAAATTTAATAAAAATAATAGAAAAAAAATATGATATAGAAAAAGAACTTTTATTAGCATTGATGGGTATAGAAACGAATTTTGGAACATATGTTGGTAAAATGGATATTCTATCATCTCTAGCAACTTTAAGTTTTGATAAAAGACGATCAGAGTTTTTTACTAAAGAACTTCTAATTTTACTTAAACTAATAGATACAAACCAAATTGACTATCAAACACTTTATGGCTCATGGGCAGGTGCATTTGGTTTTTTTCAATTCATGCCATCAACTATTAAAAATCATGCAATAGATTTCAATAACGATAATTATATCGATTTAAAAAATCCAGAAGACTCATATGCATCAGCAGCAAATTATTTAAATAATATTGGTTGGAAAAAAAATGAGCCTTGTTTTTACAAAATTGAATTAAAAAATGATATCCCTAAAAAATATTTAAATGTTTCAGCAAAAAAATTAGTTAATAAAAGAAAATTAAAGTATTTTATGAAATATATTAAATATAATGAAAATTTAGATCACCTTGATAAAAATCAAAAAATTGCAGTAATTACCCCTGATAAAGATATAATTCCCGAGGCAGAAACTCTTAATCCAGCGTATATTGTTTTTGAAAATTATGAAAAAGTACTTCAATGGAATAGATCATTAAGATTTGGGCTTGCTGTATGTACTTTAAAAGAAAAATTTAAAAATGAATTATAAAAAATTAACAATTATTTTTTTTACTTTTTTTTTAAATAATTGTGATCAAAATATTGCTCAAAAAACGAAATTAATTAAGATTAATGCTGACAATAAATATAAAAATGTTGGATTCGCTTTAATTTATAATGAAAATTTAAATAATATTAAAAAACTAGATTCAAGATCATTAAATATTTATCACAAGTCATTAAAAAAAAGGTCAATGGTTAAAATTACAAATTTAGAGAATGGTAATTCATTAATAGCAGAAGTAAAATCTAATAAGATAGAATTTCCAAGTTTTTATAATTCTGTTTTAAGTTCTAGAATAGCTGAAACTTTAGAATTAGATTTAAATGAACCATATGTAGAAATAATTTTGATTTCAAAAAATTCAACTTTTGTAGCAAAAAAAACAAAAATGTTTGAAGAGGAAAAATCTGTAGCTGAAAAAGCACCAGTTGATGGTATTCAAATAAATGATCTTAATGCAGTAAAAAACACTTCTAAAAAAACTAAAAATAAATTTTTTTCATATTCAATAAAAGTTGCTGACTTTTATTATGAAGACACGGCCAAGATAATGATAAAGAGAATTAAAAAAGAAACTTCTCTAAACAATTTAAAAATAATTAAATTATCTCAAACAAAATATAGGGTATTAATAGGTCCATTTAATGATATAAAAAACCTTAAAAGATCCTTTGAAAAAATGAGTACATTAAATTTTGAAAATTTGGAAATTTTAAAAAATGTTTAAAAAACTTATCATTATACTATTTATAAATTTAGTTTATGCTCAAAATCTTTTAGCTAATATAGAAATTAAAGCCAGGACAGCTATTCTACAGGATTTTTTATCAGGCGAAATCCTTTATGAAAAAGAACCTGATAGGTCTATTTACCCAGCTTCTATGACAAAAATCATGACAAGCATTATTGCTTTTGATTTAATTAAATCTGGTGATTTAACTTTAGACGAAAAATTTATTATTTCAGAAAAAGCTTGGCGATTATCAACTGCTGGTTATTCATCAATGTTTGTAATGGTTGGTGATCAAGTTAGTGTAGAAAATCTTCTTAAGGGAATAATTATAGCTTCTGGCAATGATGCTTGTATTGCATTGGCAGAAGGTATTGCTGGAACAGAAGAAGAATTTGCTATTATGATGACCTCTAAAGCAAAGGAAATTGGAATGATGGATACTAACTTTACAAATTCTTCTGGAATTAATGATCCTGATAACTATTCAACAGTAAAAGATATATTAATGATGTCGAATTATTTAATAAAAGAACATCCAGAATATTACAAATGGTTTAGTGAAAAAGAATTCACTTGGGATAGAACAGGTGGCGATCCAATAACACAAGGAAATAGAAATCCTCTTCTTTACAAAAGAATGGGTGCTGATGGAATTAAAACGGGTTACTTAGCTTTAGAAAAATATTCTTTAGCATCTTCGTTGGAAAGAAAAGGAAGAAGATTAATTGCTGTTGGAAGTGGTTTTGAAACTAAGAATTCTAGATCGAAAGAAAGTTCAAAACTCTTAACATATGGTTTAACAAATTTTGATTTAGTAGAAATTTCTAAATCTAATAAACCTTTTGGAGAAGTAGACGTATGGCTAGGTAAAAGTAACAAAGTCAAAGTTTATACAAAAGAAGATATTTATAAAACAATCAAAAAGGGTCAAAAAAAGAAGCTTAAAATAAAAATGTCCTATACTGGTCCGATTGAAGCGCCTATCAAAAAAGATCAGATCGTAGCTCAATTAAAGATTATATATGATCAAGATCAAGTAGGTGAATATAAGTTATTAGCTTTGCGAGAAGTAAAAAAAGTAAACATTTTTTCTAGATTAATGAAATCTTTAAATTATTTAATCTGGGGCGATGTATAAAAAACCAGTTATAGTTTTTGAAGGTATTGAAGGCAGTGGTAAAACACTCCATCTAAATTATGTTTCAAAATATTTAAGAAAAAAAAAAATAAATTTTATTAAAATACGAGAACCAGGTGGTTGTAAAAACTCTGAAAAATTAAGAAATTTAATACTGAGTAAAAAATCAAATTTTAATAAAAATACAGATCTTTTACTTTACTTAGCTGCAAGAAGTGAAAATATCGAAAACCTTAAAAAACATTATAAAAAAAAGATAATACTTATTGATAGATTTGTAGATTCAACGATTGCATATCAACATTATGGTTTTGGTATTAATTTATCCATTATTCATTTGATTAATTCATATTTATTAAAAAATTTTAAGATCGATTTAACCTTTCTAAATTTGGTGGATAAAAATAATATGATCAAAAGGTTGAATAAGAGAAAAAATCTTAATAGATACGATAAGTTTAAGAATTCATTTTATAAAAAAGTTCAAGATGGTTTTCTTAAGATAGCTAGAAAAAAAACAAGTAAATACCAAATTATAAATTCAAATTTAGATATTAAATTTAATCAACAAATTATAAAAAATAGGATTAATAAACTTATTAAATGAACATAAAACCTGAAAATCAAACTAGTCTTTATGGTTTAAATAACCACTTAAATGAATTTATAGATCTTTATAAAAGAGAAAAGCTCCCGAATAAAATTCTTTTATCTGGATCCAAAGGAATTGGGAAATCTACTCTTTCTTATCATTTAATAAATTATGTTTTATCTTTAGGTGAAAATTATACTTATGATATCAATAAATCATTTATAAATAGTAAAAACGTAAGTTTTAAACTCATACAAAATAAATCAAGTCCAAATTTTACTTTAATCGATATTCAACCAAATAAAAAATCAATTGATATTTCACAAATAAGAGAATTGATTATAAATATGAATAAATCATCTTTCAATTCAAAACCAAGATTTATTTTAATTGATAATATTGAGTTTTTAAATTTAAATTCTGTAAATGCTTTATTAAAGATTCTTGAAGAACCTACTTATAATACATATTTTATACTAATAAATAACAATAAAAAAATATTATCAACAATTAAATCCAGATGTATAAATTATAAGATTTCAATCTCTAATCAAGTTGCACTTGAAATATGTAATAAATTATTAGATGAAAACACTTACAATCTTATTAATAAAGATTTATTAGATTATTATTTTACTCCTGGTAAAATTTATAGATTAATCAATTTTTCGAAAGAAAATAATATAAACTTGAAAACACTAAACTTAAAAGATTTATTATTATTAATTATTAATGAATCTCACTATAAAAATGAAACTTCTTTAAGATTTATAATTTATGATTTAATTGAGCTTTTTTTATTAAATAAATTTTCATTGGAATATTCAAACTTTTTCACTCACTTTATAAAAAGATTGGAAAAAGTTAAAAAATTTAATCTAGATGATGAATCATTATTTTTAGAATTAAAAACAAAATTATTGAATGGATAAAAATTATTATATCACTACCCCAATTTATTACCCTTCAGCAAAACCCCATATGGGTCATGCTTATTCAAGTATTATTGCTGATTTTTTTGCTCGTTTTAAAAAGATAGATGGTTATAAGGTTCATTTTTTAACTGGTACTGATGAACATGGTCTTAAAATTCAGAGAGCAGCAGAAAATAAGGGTGTGAATGTTTTGGAATTTTGTGATGAAATTAGCAGTATATTTAGAGATCTATCTAAAATTTTAAATTTAACTAATACTGATTTTATTAGGACCACAGAAAAAAGACACATCAAATCTGTTCAGCATCTTTGGGAAATTTTAGAAAAAAATGACGATATATATTTATCTAAATATTCTGGCTGGTATTCAGTTTCAGATGAAGCTTTTTATAATGATGATGAAGTAGAGGATATTAATGGAAAAAAAGTATCAATTTCCTCTAAATCTCCTGTTGAGTGGATGGATGAAGAATCTTTTTTCTTTAGATTATCAAAGTGGCAAAAACCATTATTAGATTTTTATAAAAAAAATCCAAATTTTATTGCTCCTGACACAAGAAAAAACGAAGTTATAAGTTTTGTAAAAAGTGGTTTAAAAGATTTGTCTATTAGTAGAAAAAGTTTTTCATGGGGCATCAAAGTGCCTAACAATGATAATCATGTTATATATGTTTGGTTAGATGCCCTAACTAATTATATAAGTGCTTTAGACTATCCTAATGAAAGCAACGAATTGTTTAAGAATTTTTGGCCAGCTTCAGTTCATTTAATTGGTAAAGATATACTCAGATTTCATGCAGTTTACTGGCCAGCTTTTTTACTTGCAGCTAAAATAAAGCCTCCATTGAAAGTTTATGGTCACGGATGGATACTTTCCGGTGATGAAAAAATGTCAAAATCTAAAGGTAATATACTTGATCCTATAGAAATTATTGATAAATACGGACTGGATCCGCTAAGATATTACCTTATAAAAGAAGTTTCATTTGGAAATGATGGAAATATATCTCAAGAGAGATTAGAAAATTGTATTAATAGTGATCTTGCTAATAATTTTGGTAATCTTTGTCAGAGAGTTACTGCATTTGTAGAAAAAAATTGTGATGGGCAAATTCCAAAAAATGTAGATTTTAATGATGATGATAAAAAAATTCTTTTAAGGTTTGAGGATAATTTGGACATAATTAGAAATAAGATTGATGAACAAGATTTAAATTTTTATATTGATTTTGTGGTAAATTCGTTATTTGAAACTAATAAATATTTCAATGACCAAGAACCTTGGAAAAAGAAAAATGATCAAAATAGACTTAACACCATTGTGTATACTACATTAGAAATAGTTAGAAAAATTAGTATCTTATTATATCCAATAATACCTGACAGCTCTTTAAAAGTCTTAAGCATATTTAATATAAGTGAAGAAAAAATTGAATTTTCCTCAATAGTTAACAATAATTATTTAATTGGTGGAAAAAAAATAAATAAAATAGGCATTCTTTTTAAAAAAATAGAAATTAAAAATGATTGATTCACACTGCCATCTAGATCATGAGGACCTACTTAGCGACATAAACAATGTTATAAAGAGATCTAAAAGTGTTGGAATTAAAAAACTATTAACTATTTGTACTACATTAGAAAGTTTTGAAAAAATTAAAGAAATTATTTTATTAGATGAAATTATTTTTGGAACTTATGGTATTCATCCACATGAATCACAGAAATATGTTATTTCATCAGAAGATATAATTAATAATATTCAGAATAATAAAAAAATAATTGGTGTGGGTGAGACAGGATTAGATTTCTTCTACAATAATAGTGACAAGGAATACCAAGTTAATAGCTTCGAAAAACATATAGAAGCCTCAATTGCCCTTAGGATGCCATTAATAATTCATTCTAGAAATGCAGAAGATGAAACTATCGATATATTAAAAAATTTTAAAAATTCAAATTTAAAAATACTTATGCATTGCTTCACGGGATCAAAAAGACTGATGACACAATTACTTGAATTAAACGCTTACTTTTCAGCAAGTGGTATAATTACTTTTAAGAATTCTCTAGATTTACAAGAAACTTTTAGAAATATTCCTCTTAGTAAACTTTTAATTGAAACTGACAGTCCTTATTTAGCTCCTATTCCAAATAGAGGAAAAAAAAATGAGCCATCTTTTATAAAATTTACAGCTGAAAAATTAGCTCATATTAAAAACATTTCATATAATGAAATAATTGATACTACCTCAACAAATTTTAACAATTTATTTTCTAATTAGACATTATGAAATTTGTAATTTTAGGCTGCGGTAGTTCAATGGGTGTTCCTAGAGCAGATGGCTTTTTTGGTAATTGTGATCCTAAAAATCCTAAAAATTATAGAACTAGATGTTCTGCATTTTTAAAGACTAGCTCTATAAATATTTTATTTGATACATCACCAGATTTAAGAAAACAGTTTTTAGATAATAAAATAAAGAATATTCACAAAGTGTTTTATACACATATGCATGCTGATCAAACACACGGAATTAATGACTTAAGAGTGTTCTTTCTAAAAAATAAACTTAAAGTACCGATTTATGCTGATAACAAAACGAAAAATTATTTAACTAAATCTTTTTCTTATTGTTTTAAAAAACATAGAGACTATCCACCAATTTTGAGTATTTTTTTAGTTAAAAAAAATTTAGTTTTTAATAAAAAAATTAGAATTCAATCAATACCGGTCCAGCATGGATCTATTAATAGTACATCTTACATAATAAATAAAAAATTAGCTTACCTTCCAGATGTTAATAAAATTTATAAAAAAGATTATAATTATTTTAAAAACCTTAAATATTTGGTTATTGATTGTCTTCGATATAAAGAACATCCATCTCACTATAACTTAAATGAAGTTTTAAATCTTAACAGGATTCTTAAGCCCAAAAAAATGATTCTGACCAATTTGCATTCAGATCTTGATTATAATGAATTATTGCGTAAGTTACCTAAAAACATTAAACCTGCCTATGATGGTTTGACGTTAAATCTTTGATAATGATAAAAAATACAATTATAGTTACTGGTGGTGCAGGTTTTGTTGGTTCAAATTTAATAAATCTTCTTTTAGAAAAATCTCATCATAAGATTATCAGTATAGATAATTATTCATCTGGACTAAGAAAAAATCATATAAAAAATAAAAGAGTTAAATATATTAATGGAAATACTAAAAATATTAATTTATTAATAAAAAATCCAAAAAAAATTAACGCCGTATTTCATTTTGGAGAATTTGCAAGAATTTATCAGAGTTTTATTAACATGGATGAATGTATAAATTCGAACTCAGTTGGAAGTAATTCAATTTTTCATTTTTGTTTAGTAAACAATATCAAATTAATTTACTCTGCAACTTCTGCTTCTTTAGGTAATAAGGGTAATGACAAAAATTTATCTCCTTATGCTTTTACAAAGGCAAAAAATTTAGAGTTACTAGAAAATTTAAAAAAATGGTTTGGTTTTAGGTTTGAAGTAATATATTTTTATAATGTTTACGGTCCTAGACAAATATCAAAAGGTAAAATGTCCACAGTAATCGGTATTTTTGAGTACGCTTATAAAAAAAATAAACCACTTCCAGTGGTGAGACCAGGTACTCAATCGAGGAGATTTACTCATATTGATGATACTATAGATATTTGCTATTTAGCTTGGAAAAAAAACTTATGTAGACATTATAGTATTGCACATAAAAAAAGTTATACAATTATTGAAGTAGCAAAAATGTTTAGATCAAAAATTAAATTTTTAAACAAAAGGCCTGGTGAGAGGTATGCTTCTGCATTAACAAATATGAATTTATCCAATAAAGTTTATAAATTTTTTGGAAAAAAAAGTTTAAAAAAGTACGTGGAAAATTTTATTAAAAATTCTACTTAAGAACTTTTTCAATAGTTTTAATAACTTTTTTTGACATAGGATTTGTAAATGGAGCAAAAGTTTCAATTATTTTACCATTTTTACCTATCAATATTTTATGAAAATTCCATTTCGGAATGGCAGATTTTCCATGATTTAGCTTAGCCCATTTATAAATATCATGAGCGTTTTCCCCTTTAACATCATAGATTGAAGTTATTGGAAAATTAATGTTAAAATTTACTTCACAAAATTCTTTTACCTCTTTATTGGAATTTTTTTCTTGATTAAAAGAACCTGAGGGCACACCGATCACAATTAAATCTTTTTTTTCAAAGGTTTCCCATAATTTTTGTAAATCTGCATATTGATTTGTAAATCCACAATAGCTTGCAACATTAACTAGTAGTATTACCTTATCCTTATAATCGGAAAAATCTATTACTTTTCCATCAACAGAATTAATTTTGAAATCATAAATCAATTTTTCATAATTACTAGAAGCAAAACTTTTAAAAAAAAACATAAAAATTGTTAAGCATATTAATATTAACTTTTTCATTTAATTTAATTATTTATTAGGAGTAAGTAATATTAAAAAGTATCCAAATAAAGTGGATAATAATGACCCAGTTAAAACACCTATTTTTACACCATCCATATACTGCATATTGTCAACAAATGCTAAATTTCCAACAAAAAGACTCATTGTAAAACCAATTCCGGTTAATACTCCAACTCCATAAAAATTAAACCAATTTGCATTATTTGGCATTTGTGCAATTTTTGTTTTAATTGAAACATATGAGAATAAAAACACACCTAATTGTTTACCCAAAAACAATCCCAATACAATTCCTAATGGTACTTTGTCTAGCAAAGACTCAAAAGTCAACCCCTCTAAAGAAACACCTGCGTTAGCAAAAGCAAATAATGGCATTATACCAAAAGCAACGTACGGACTTATTGCATGTTCAATTTTTATCAATAACGAGAAATCTTTTTCTTTTTTTCTATGAGGTATAGTCATTGCTAATAAAACTCCAGCAATTGTTGCGTGAATACCCGAATTATGAGTGAAATCCCAAAGAAAAATCCCTACAATTAAATAAGGTAAAAATTTCTTTATATTGAATTTGTTAATAACTAGTAAAATTATAAAAGCAAATAACATTAAGCTTAAATATTTTATGCTTAAATCACCTGAATAGAATAGGGCAATAATCACTATTGCTCCAAGATCATCAATTATTGCTAGTGCAGTTAAAAAAACTTTTAGAGATAGTGGAACTCTTTTTCCTAGTAAAGATAGAACTCCTAATGAAAAAGCAATATCTGTAGCTGATGGTATAGCCCAACCATTTAAAGTTTCAGAATTACCTAAGTTAATGAAAACATAAAATAATGCAGGGACTAACATTCCACCAACAGCTGCGATTATCGGTAATAAAGCTTGTTTTATATTTGAAAGCTCACCTTGCAAAAATTCTCTTTTAATTTCTAAGGTTACAAAAAAAAAGAATATTGCCATTAAGGCATCATTTATCCAATGTATAACAGATAATTTTAATCCAAAATTATTTATTCCTATGAATAAATACTCATTTAAAGTTGAAAAATATAAAGAAGATAAATCTGAATTACTAATTATTAAAGCTATTATTGCTGCAAATAATAAAACTAAACCACTTGCTGCCTCTAGCTTAAAAAACCATTTAAAAGGTTGTGACAAATAATTTATCATATTAAATTAAATCTTTAAAAAATAAATTTATATCCTTAAGTAATTCAAAAAGACTAAATATTATTGACTCCAAATTTGGAAATACATCATATAGGATTGATTTAAATGTATCTATTAATATTATCAAGGCTACAAAAGATATAATAATCACTATTAGATATGATAATAATTTACTTAAAGTAATATTTGATTTAGCTTGATACTTTGTTATTTCAAAATTTTTTTTTTCAAATTTTTTAGACCTATAAATTTTTTCTTCAGGTTTATTGTCAATTTTTTCTTTGTCTGAGTCAGTTTTTGGTCTACTAGGCTTTATTTTCTCTTTAATGGACAAATCCCTTTTTTTTGGAATAAAAAACCAAATATTATCACAAGATCCACATTGAATATTTCTACCAGTTTCGGGTATTAGATCAGAATTTACTTCAAATTTTTTTTTACAGCTAATACATTCAATAATCATGCTTTTTATATATCAGATTTTGATTAAATTAGCTTTTTTTTTAACGATCTTTATACTTTGAAATAATTAATAAGTACTGTATTAGTAAACCACCCGGAGTGTAGCGCAGCCTGGTAGCGCATCTGGTTTGGGACCAGAGGGTCGCAGGTTCGAATCCTGCCACTCCGACCATCTTATATATGAAAAAAGCTAAAATTTATTTACCCAATAAAAGTGCGATGCAATCAGGTGTTGGTAAATTTGATAAATGGATTCTTGAATTTGAAACGAACAATCCAACAAAAAACCCATTAATGGGCTGGGAAAGTTCAGATGATACTTATAGCGAACTTAAACTTGAGTTTACATCAAAGGAATTAGCCATTAATTATGCTAAAAAGAAAAAAATTATTTTTGAAATAATCGAACCAAAAAAAAGAAAAGTTGTTAAGAAGTCCTATGCTGATAATTTTTTAAAATAAGATATTTATATGTTTAAATTTTTCGTTCAAAAAAAATGGTTCTTATGGAGTATACTTGGATCACTTTTTATTCTCATCTCAACTTGGTATCAAGTCCAATTAGATGTAAAAATTAATGAATGGTTTGGTGAATTCTACGATACTTTACAAAAAGCGTTAACCACACCTAACTCAGTTTCAGAAACAGAGTTTATTAGTTATCTTTTCACTTTTGCAAAAATTGCAGCACTATGGATTTTAATTGCTGTATTTACAGGATTTTTTACGAGCCATTGGGTCTTTAGATGGAGAACTTCAATGGCTGAATATTATCACGAACAATGGTTAAAGGCTAGATTAACAGAAGGAGCATCTCAAAGAGTTCAAGAAGATACTTTAAAATTTGCAAGAATAATGGAGGGCCTTG
>CETH01010485.1_pt1 | contig 18317 bp, 17 predicted proteins | sample 361461 | NCBI WGS metagenome assembly CETH01 (sample SAMEA2622695, study PRJEB7988) | marine metagenome | isolation source: saline water (ENVO:00002010), including
GTTCCTTCAAATCCTGATAGATATGCATTTTTAGAAGCTTTTAAAGCAGCTTCAGATCCATATGTTCGTCTAGCTGAAAAATCAATTATCGAGCTATTACCTGATGACTGAACAATTCTTGTAGATTTTGTAGCTAGAGATGTATTTGAATGTAATTCATTGATAATTAAAGTTTCTAATATTTGACCTTCAATAATATTCCCAGTAATTTCAAGTACAGATTCATTAGGAAAAAAAATTGAACCATTTTTCATAGATCTAACTAATCCATCAAATCTAAAAGAGCTCAAATATCTTAAGTATTCTTTGTCAAAAATCTTTAATGATTCCAAATAAATTAAATCTTCATCATCAAATCTAAATTCATCAATCTTGTTCAATAAGTCATCTATTCCAGACAATACAAAATATGATCTTTTTGGATTTGGTCTAAAAAACAAACTAAAAGTTGCATAGGGCAAGCCTTGTCTCCAATACACTTGAGCCATAGTAAGTTGATATAAATCGATTAATTTATTATTAATTTTTATTTCTCAGAATTTTAATAAATATTATAATTGATTTTCAAAATGATCCCACCCTTTAATATCAGTAAGTTCATTATCTAAAAATATTTCACTTTGTCCTTTTCGAATTTCACCTATTTGTGACAACTTTATATTCAATTCTTTAAATATATCTAACAAAGACCTATTCATTGATTTAGGTGCAGAAAACAACAACTCGTAATCTTCTCCTCCGATCAATGCGTAATTTAAATAATCATCAGGGAAAGCTAATTTTAAATCATCAGAAATAGGAAGTGATTTTTCATTAATATTGATGGAAACTCCGCTCTCAGTTGCCAATCTTTTACTATCGATTAGCAAGCCATCGCTAATATCAATACAATTAGTAATACCATTCTCAATAAGTTTTAATCCTACATCTAGTCTAGGTTTTTTATATATGTGACTTTGAATTAATTTTTGTTCATGAATCTTATATGGAGAATTATAAGTATCAGAATTCAAAATATCTAACCCTGCTCTTGAATCACCTAAAAAGCCTGTGACATACAACATATCTCCTTCATTTAATTTGCTTCTATCTAAAAATATTTCTGTATTACTATTTTGATCTAATTTTCTGTACCCGATACAAGTAACTGAAATGAATAAATGCTGAGAATAAACCAAATCTCCTCCTATTAAAGGCGAGCGATATGAATCTGACAACTCATATACTCCTTGATAAAATTCATCTATCCATCGTTCATCTTGTTTTTTTGTGATTCCCAAATTAATCAACATTCCCAAAGGAGTTGCTCCCATTGCTGCAATATCAGATAAATTAACAGCTATTGATTTTTTTCCAATATCTATTGCTGAAAAATAATCAAGTTTAAAATGAACATTTTCAACTAAAGAATCCGTAGATGTACAATATGCATAATTCTTATCTTTCCAATACGCAGAGTCATCTCCTATACCTTTCAACATATGTAAATCATCAGTAAATTTAAAATTTGAATTGAAATTAAAAAGTCGAGAGATATTTTTAATTATTTTATTTTCATTAAATTTTTTCAAAGTTATTCACTTAGCAGAAATATTAGCTAATATGGATAGAATCACCAACTGATATTTTACCTTCACTATTTAATGGGATTAATTTTATAGAAAATTCCGGTGGCTTTTTATCTTGAAAATCTAACATTGCTTTCAATACATTTTTATCCGTAGTTCCATCTTCAGGATTACAATTGATTGCCAAGCATCTGGTTACTGGTTTTTCTACTCTGAAATTCAAATTATTTATAACAATTTGTTTCCCAATCCATTGAAATTCTTCCCAAGGTTCAATTCCTTCTATAATAATGTTGGACCTAAATCTACGGTGATCTATTTCATATCCAATTTTTTTATTTAAATCATTCAATGACTCTTGGCTATGAAGAGTTACTCCTCCATCTTTACCATCGTGAAAATGAGCATGATCTTCTCCTCCAATCAGTATAAAAGGGAATCTTTCTGGAAATTTTTCTATTAAACTCGGATCGGTTTCCAAAACAAAGTTTGTAAAATTGGTCTCAATTTCAGATCTATTTAAATCAATGTGTGATTCAATAATTATTTTTTCATTATTTTTCACAATCAAAATCCTAGTTTGTTCATTAAAATTTACTTTTAATTTTGCTATTTGGGGCATATGCATCAAAGCTGCAAAATTAGTTTTTCTTTGCCATTCGTAATTATTTCTGTCACCTGCATTTTGAAACCTAAATCCAAACAGACGATCCCCATTAATATACCCGAACTTGTTTAAATCGAGAGAATCACTTTCAAATGGAGTAAGAGATTTTATAGGGTATTTATATAGCTTAGAAATTTTCATCACGATAACAAAATAATTTAAAATTTGCTGTAAAATAAAATACAGACTTTATTTATTATAAACAATATTAATGGAATATAAATGAATCATCAAACTAATCCTAGCAATATATCTCAAAATCGATTAGAAAATATAACAAAACACATTGAAGAGAATTATATAAAAACAAATAAATATATTGGGACAATAACCGCAGTATATAAAAATGATAAAGTGGTTTTTGAAGATATTCAAGGATTACAAGACAGAGAAAGAAATATTCCTCTTAAACGAGATAGCATATTTAGAATTTACTCAATGACCAAACCTATCACTAGTGTAGCTATGATGATTCTATATGAATCTGGAAAATTCCAACTTGATGATCCTGTTCATAAATACATTCCTTCATGGAAAAATCTAAAAATTTATAAATCAGGTAAATTTCCTGATTTTGAAACAACTGAACTTCTGAACACTATGACCATTCGTGATTTATTGTCGCACCAATCAGGATTAACTTATGGTTTTCAAATGAAATCTGAAATTGATAAAGCATATAGAGAAAATGGAATTGGTCGTATGGAAAGTCTTAATACCAACCAAACTTTATCAGATATGATTGAACAATTAAAAGACGTCCCGTTGGAGTTTGAGCCATCTACTGCTTGGAATTATTCAGTATCAACTGATGTTCTTGGATACTTAATTGAATTGATATCTGGAATTCAATTAGATGAATATCTGCATAAAAATATTTTTAGCAAATTAAACATGAAAGATACAGATTTTTTTGTCCCAAAAGAAAAATTAGATCGATTTACATCAAACTATTTGTTTAATATGGGAGAATCATTTGATGGAAGCGGAACTCTGCCAATCAGTCAAGTAGACAGATACAGTGTTGAATCAGGTGACCCTATATTAATTGATGATTCTCAAATGAGTCTTTTTAGTAGAAAACCAGCATTTTTGTCAGGAGGTGGCGGACTCGTATCAACTTTAGATGATTATATCAATTTCTCGGTTATGCTATTAAACGAAGGTAAGTTTAAAGATGATCAAATACTGTCTAACAAAACAATAAATTTAATGACTACCAATCATCTGTTTAATAATAAAGATTTACTTTCTTCAACTCATGCAAATACTACATCAGAAACCACTATGGCTGGAGTTGGGTTTGGATTGGGATTTCAAATTCTACTTGATCCTGCTAAAAATCAAATTAATAGCTCTATTGGCGAATATGGTTGGGGAGGGGCTGCTAGCACAACATTTTGGATAGATCCTAGCGAAAAATTAATTACTGTATTTTTAACTCAACTTATACCTTCAACAACATATAATATTCGTAGAGAATTAAGGACTTTAGTTTACTCATCAATAACTAAGTAGAGAAATTACCAAGAATCTTTACCTCTTCTAACTGCCTGTCCTGGTAGGTTGCCGGTATGCTTTTTGTTTTTTATGACAAATTTCCCATTTACTAATACATGCTCTATTCCTTCTGCTAATTGCTTTGGTTCAGCTTTAGTTGTGGGGGCGTGAGTTTTTTCTAAATCAAAAACAATAATATCGGCATCGTATCCGTCTATAAGTGATCCTTTACTTTTCAATCCCAACCTTTGTGCAGGGAATGAAGTCATTTTTCTTATAGCTTCTTCAATAGTTAAAAACTTATCATCTCTAGCAAACTCTGCGATAACTTTTGTAAAATTACCATATGTTCTAGGGCTAGGGAAATCACCAAACAAAATAGAGTCTGAAGCAATCATACCAGCAGGATGTTTTACGAATTCAGGAAGGGTATGAGGGTTAGTACCAAATCCCACATGGGATATTCCAAGATTTTCATCCAAAAGTAAATCAAATACAACATCATAAGGTTCTTTATTAGTTAACGCAGCAATTTCGTTAACTGAAAGGCCTTCATATTTTTTATTATGCGGTTTCTTAAAATTTGTAAGCCAATGTGTAGGATATCCTGAAGGGTTCATTTCCTTAGCCATCTTTTTTCTAGACTCAGTGGAAGATAAATTCTTAATTAACGCCTCTGGCCCTCCGTTTTTACTCCATATGGGTAAAATAATAGTTAATGTCGTGCCAGAATACGGATACGTATAACTATCAAAAGTAACATCCATTCCTTTATCTCTAGAATTTTCAACAAGGCCTAAATAATCTTGATATGTTCCTTGTCCGGGATTTTGTCTATAGTGTGTCAAATGAACTGGAATGCCAGATTTTTCTCCTATTTCAATTGCTTCCTCAAAGGGGGCTAAATAATTTTGAGGAGTAGCTAAGAGAGCTCTGGTATGAGTATGATAAAAACCTCCCATCTTAACTGCTTCCTCACTTAAACTAATTAATTCTTCAGTTGAAGCATAAGCTCCAGGAGCATAATCTAATCCTGTTGAAAATCCCCAAGCTCCCTCTTCCATACATTCTCTCAAAGCAGATTTCATATCCGCAATTTGATCCTTTGAAGCTTCAACTTGATCCCAACCAACACTCCATATTCTCAAAGGGCTATTTCCAATTATACATGCAACATTCACAGCCACTTTGTTATCAATTTTATTCAAATAATCTATAGTTTTAAGCCAATCTGGTGAATTTGGAGGATAATCATTTAATCCTGAGTCTAGCCAAATATATCTCTCTAACTCTGATTTATTTTTAAACGGTACTGGTGAAATCCCGTCAATCCCTACCATCTCTGTAGTAACTCCCTGAAAAACTTTAGGTTTATGTTCAGGTTCACCAAAAATTGTCAGTGCTGTATGAGAGTGTAAATCAATAAATCCAGGAGATATAATTTTTCCAGAACAATCAATCACATTATCACTTTCAATAGTTTCGCTATTGTTTCTGATAATAGATATTTTGTTATCTTTGACTAATACTGATCCATAAAAACCCGGATTGCCTAAACCATTAATTATCAGTCCGTTTTTAAATAAAGTTGTTGCCATAGATATGTCCAGTTTGAAATAAATTAATAATTACTTAATAATTACATATTAACATTTTTTACCATTATAAAAAAAACATGAGAACAATTATGAATAAAAATTACAAATATTTGTTATTAGGCATAATATCGATTTCATCTCTGTTATTAGTATCAGTAATTCCATTGATTTTAAATAACGATGACGTAACAACAAATTTTTCGCTTAGGAATGATCAAATAGAAAAAGAAAAAATACCTAATCTTAAAATGAATAAAAAACAATCAATGATTCAAAAACCTAATCCTAAAATGAACAGATTGAAATCCAAAGATTGGTATAAACAAAACAAAAAAACTGCTAATTTAAATCATCATAAAGTTGGTCTAGGTAAAATCTATGACCTAACTGGCATGAAAATTAAATATGACAATTACAAAAATATAAATATAACGTATGTACACCCTAACAGTACTGCTAACAAAAGCGGAATACAACTCAACGACAAAATCATTTCTATTAACAGTATTACTTTAAGCGGACTGAAATCTCTGGATATTGCAAAATTGATATACGAATCAGAAAATAAAACTGTAAATATTTTAATAGAACGGCAAGGGGAAAATATAACTATTTTTTTGAAAGTATAAAATGTTATTTTTAAATTTTATCATTTGAAATAGGTTTATAAATGATAAAAATCGATTATAATCTATTGCTAAATAAGATTAATTAACCCCTAATTAAATTCGAGCCCCTGTAGCTCAGAGGATAGAGCGTCGGTTTCCTAAACCGTGAGCCTGGGTTCGAGTCCCAGCAGGGGCGTAAAAAAATATAAATTATGGAAAGCTATAAATCATCTTTAATATTCTTTGCTATTATTAGCCTGACAAGCTTAACGGTAGGTATTTATTCAATATATCAAGTTAACCAAATCAGCAATGATACAAGCTTTATGATTGAACAAATTGATTACGATTTGGATAGAATAAAATCACAACCAATTGCAAACATCGAAAAATCTATGTCAACAATTTCTGCTAATAGAGATTTAATTAAAGATTTGCAAACTGTAAATGAGAAAAGAGAAGAATTGATTGCATGTATTTGGTATCAAACTTTAATACTAAATTTAAATGCCCCAGGTAATCCTAAATTTAATTATTATTCTGAACAATATAATTCTTTACTTGAATCAATTACATCCATAGAAGACAAATCAAAAGTATTAACTGAAATTAATAATTACTGTGAAGCTAACGAAAAATTGTTACAATTCCTCCTAGAGGACAAATTACATATACTAATAGATAAGGCAGCAATTAATAATGATTAGATCGATAATATGGATATTTAATAAACTTAACAACAAACCATCTTTAATCACAATTGGGACTTTGTTTTTTGTATTTACAATATACATGGGACTTTCCTTGTATATTACAAGCCTTTCATACAAAACTATTATCAATTTACCTGATGAAACACCTGAAAAATATGGATTGAATTACGAGGAAATCGAATTTGCATCAGAAGGGGAAGACAGATTGAAACTTAGAGGTTGGTGGATTCCTGGTCAAAGTAAAAATACAATTATTTACCTACACGGCATAGATGGAAATAGAGCTAGTCATTTGGAAATTTTAAGCGAATTTAACAAGATGGGATATTCCATTCTAACTTTTGATTTAAGAGGTCACGGCCTTTCAGATAAATCAAAAGTCGGATTGGGTGTAAAAGAAATTCCAGATGTGAGAGGAGCCATTAATTATTTAGAAAATAATCGAAAAGTAAAACAAGTAGCTTTATATGGAGTAAGCTATGGGGCTACTATGGCTATATTAGTAGCTAAACAAGACTCTAGAATAAAAGGAATATACATAGATAGCTCTTATAATATGATTGTTGATCTTCTAACAGGAGAAGTTCCAAGAAGAACACCTATTCCTTCTTTTATTGCATCTTTATTATCTAGAGGAATAGTACTAAGTTCTATTATTCTCGAAGGGATCAATTTTGATTCCATCACACCAGCTGAAGACATAAAATCTTTATCATACCCTGTATTAATGGTTCATTGTGAAGACGATGACAGAATTCCTATATATCACTCAGACCAAATACATGAAAATGCCCCTCAAGATACGCTGTATCATAAATTTAAAAATTGCGGAGGGCATGCAAATTCTTGGAAAACACACAGGCAATATTATTTAGGATTTGCAGAAACATATTTTAATAGAATATTTAACTAAAGGTAATAATGTTTTGGGAAATGCCAAACAAAACAAAAATTCAAAATTACGCAAAATTCTAATTCCTTATCACCAAAAAATAACATTAGAAGAAAATGAAATGCTTAAATTCTCTTATGATTTCTTAGCTAAAATGAAACAAAGAAGAACAGTAAGAGATTATTCTTCTAATAACGTTCCAATAGAAATAATAGAAAACGCAATTGCATCAGCTGCCACTGCTCCTAGTGGAGCGAATCAACAGCCATGGCATTTTGTTGTTGTTAAAAATAATCATACAAAAAAAGAAATAAGAGTTGCTGCTGAAAAAGAAGAAGTTGATTTCTATAATCACAAAGCATCTCAAGAATGGCTAGATGCATTGCATCATATTGGAACAGATGAACAAAAACCACACTTAGAAGATGCTCCTTATCTAATTATTGTTTTTGCTGAAAGATACTCATTAGATAAAAATAAAAATAAAATCAAAAATTACTATGTTTCTGAGTCTGTAGGGATAGCTACTGGTATATTATTAACATCTCTTCATTTATCTGGATTAGTAACTCTTACACATACTCCAAGTCCAATGAAATTTTTAAATAAAATACTAAATAGACCAAGCAATGAATCTGCTTATCTGATAATAGCTACAGGATATCCTAGTAAAAATGCAAAAGTTCCAAAGATAACTAAAAAATCTTCTAACGAATTTTCATCGAAATATTTATAAATTATTACCAACAAAGTGAGTAAAAAATGTTTTTTCCAGGATTTGGAACAATTTTAAATGCTTTAGTTATGATTATTACTGGCTCATTTGGCGTGTTCTTAGGGAACAAATTGCCTAATAGAATAAGAGATATCAGTTTATCTGGGTTAGGATTGATAACAATAATGGTTGGAGTTGAATCTTTCCTAGATACATCTAATGCAGTAATACCATTAATATCCATATTAATAGGTGGAATAATAGGATCATTAATTGAAATCGAAAAAAAGCTTGAGTCAGCTGGTGAATGGCTAAAAACCAAAACATACAAAAATCAAAATCTTAAAAATAATAAATCAAAAAACTTTGTAGAGGGATTTGTAGTTGCGAGCCTAATAGCTTGTGTTGGCCCAATATCTATATTAGCCCCTTTTAAAGAAATCATATCTGATGATTTGAATCTTATGTACATTAAAACCGGATTAGATGCAATTATGGTGTTTATATATTCAGGAACTATGGGGATCGGAGTAATATTTAGTGCATTATCTCTACTAATAGTTCAAGGATTTTTTACTTTACTTGCCATTATTTTAGGGAATTCATTTTTAAACGAAAGCATGATAAATGAACTAACATCTACTGGAGGTTTAATGATATTGTCAATTGGATTAAGACTTCTAAATATAAAAAAGCTTCCAACTGCTGATATGATTCCAGGATTACTAATCGCACCTTTGATAATAAAAATACAAAATTTTATTTAATTTCATTTTCAATAGAATCCAATACAGCCATTGGAGACATCGGTAATACATTCATTCTTATTCCTGAAGAATTATAAATAGCATTTGCTATTGCGGCAGGCGGAGGAACTATATTCGCTTCCCCTACTCCCCTTACCCCAAATGGATGTCCTGGGTTAGCAACTTCTACTATAACAGTGTCAATCATAGGCAAATCTAAGCTTGTAGGCATCCTGTAATCCAAAAATGAAGAATTTTTCAAATCTCCTGATTTGTCATAAAAATACTCTTCATTCAATGCCCACCCTATACCTTGCGCACTTCCACCTTGGATTTGACCTTCTACATAGCTTGGGTGTATTGCTTTACCAGCATCTTGAAACGCTGTGAATCTGATTATATCAACTTTACCTGTATCTTCATCTACTTTGACATCTACAATATTCCCACAAAAAGATCCTCCTACTCCTGTAGGAGAAACCGTGCCTTTCCCCGTAATAGGACCTCCCGTATCGGTCAATCTCCCAGCCAATTCTTTGAACGATATTTTAAGCACAGGATCTGATTTTGAAATAAAATTTCTTTCAATATATTCAACATCTTTTGGTTGGATACCCCATATCTTTGCAGCTCTTTCAATCATTTGAGACAATACATCTTTTGATGCTTCAATTGCAGCCCACCCTGTTGCAAAAGTAGTTCTACTTCCACCAGTTCCATCAGAATATCCAATACTATCTGTATCAGTTACACTAGGATATACATCATGATAATCTAAGTTTAAAATCTCTGCTGCTTGCATTGCTATCGATGCTCTTGATCCTCCAATATCAGGCGATCCTTCAACTAATATGATTGTCCCGTCTGGATTCACACTTATTGTACAAGTTGACCTATTGCCTCCGTTAAACCAAAAACCTATAGCCATACCTCGCCCAATTTTTTTCCCTTTAATAGGAGATTTCCAATGATCATGATTTTTCATGGCATTTAGCATTTCTACAGCTCCAATTTTAGGATATTTTGGTCCATCAGCTCTCCTTGTTCCTTCTTGTGAAGCATTCATTAATCTAAAGTCTATAGGATCTATTTTTAGTTCAGACGCTATTTCGTCGATTATTGTTTCTGTTGCAAATGTTGCATTAGTGGCTCCGGGTGCTCTGTATGCTGCAACCTTGGGCTTATTAACAACCACATCTATACCTTCAACAGACACGTTAGGTATATCATAACTTGCAAACATACACTTACCCCCAGCTTCAACGGGAGATCCGGGATAAGCACCTGCTTCATAAGAGAGAAAACCTTCTGCAGCAATTATTTTCCCTTCTTTGGTACTTCCAATTTTACACCAAACATTAGATCCTGAAGTGGGTCCAGTACCTTCGAAAACTTCTTTTCTAGTCATAATAATTTTTACAGGCTTACCTGCTTTTTTGGATAATAAACAAGCTACAGGTTCTTGATATAGTGGAAACTTTCCCCCAAAACCTCCGCCAATTTCCATCGGAGTCACTTTAATTTGAGACGTTCTAATTCCCAATGCTTTGGCAGTTACTTCTCTAACTTGAAAAGGTCCTTGTGTGCTTATCCAAATATGAATTCTTGAATCATTATTCCAATGAGCAGTTACATTCATTGGTTCTATATAACCTTGATGGACAGTAGCTGTATTGAATTCTTTTTCAATTATAATATGTGATTGCTCAAATCCTTTTTGGGTATCTCCAATTGAATGTTTAAACTTGCTTGCTATATTAGTTTTCCCGTCTTGTTTTTCTCCAAATAAATCTGTCTTTAAATCTTCGTGTAATTTAGGAGATTGGTCAGAAGCCCCAAATGGAGCATCTAAAACGGGATCTAGAATTTCATATTCTACATCAATTAAATTAATAGCCTCTTCTGCAATGTGCGGATTAATTGCAGCTACTCCTGCAATAGCATGACCTACATACAGCACTTTATCTTTTGCTAAACTATTATTTCTTAAATATTTGTCGGATATATCTACAGAATCAGGAAAGTCTTTATTTGTGACTATGGCTATTACGCCAGGTAATTTTTCAGCTTGTTTCAAATTGATTGATTTAATTTTTGCATGTGCATAAGGGCTGCGTAAAATCTTGCCATGAATATAATTCGACGGAAAAACATCAGCTCCATACCTAGCTATTCCGGTAACTTTGTCAGATCCATCAGGTCTTATTGGTCTAGAACCTACAGTGTTAAAATTTGTATTAGATAAAACAATATTACTTTCATTCATTTAATTTACTCTCTGAATTGTTTTATACTATATTAAAGTAAAATCCAAAATAAATGAACAATTAAATTAAAATTAGTAAATTATTCAAGTGAAAAAAAATTAATATTTTGTATAATTAATTTATATTAAAAGGAGATATAAATGGCAATACTTAAAGGTAAATCAGCAATTGTCACAGGAGCTGGTAGAGGGATTGGTAAAGCAATTGCAATAAAACTTGCAGAAGAAGGGGCTAATGTAATAGTAAATGACATAGGTTGTGAAGTAGACGGATCTGGATCATCGAAAGATCCTGCAAATTCAACAGTGGAAGAAATAAAATCGATCAAAGGAAATGCTCATGCTGATTATGGTGATATGAGTGTAATGTCAGAAGCAGAAAATTGTATAAAAAATTGTATAGACAATTACGGAAAACTAGATATATTAATTAATTCTGCTGGAATAATCAATGATAGATTGATTTTCCAAATGGACGAGGAAGATTTTAATTCAATTATTGACAATAATATAAAATCTGTATTCGCACCAAGTAAATTTGCTGCAATTCTTTTTAGACAGCAAAGAAGTGGCAGAATAGTAAATATTACATCTGACGCAGGTCTTGGCGAAATTGGCAAATCTAATTATGCTGCAGCATCAGAAGGTATTGTAGGATTAACAAGAACTACAGCTACTGATTTGGGTAAATACGGTGTAACTGCAAATGCAATATCACCTGTAGCCAAAACTAGATTGAACCCGGGAACTGTAAGCACATTTATATCATCCGAACTAATGACTAATAATTCAGATGACAAGTCAGGTGTAGGAGTATTTGATCAATCGCTCGGATGGAATCCAAGTCTGCAAGATGGAACTGATAACGTAGCAAGTCTTGCAGTCTGTTTATCAACTGAATATCTTCCAAATGTAAACGGTTATATTTTTGGTGTTAACGGAGGCAGTATATATGTGTATTCAAATCCCACGCCCGATAAAAAAATATACAAAGCTGGAGTTTTTACTATGGATGAAATGGACCAATTAGTGCCGAAAACTTTTGGCCTAGGTTACTAAAAAATAAGGAGCATATAATGAGAAGATTAGAAGATAGAGTAGCTATAGTAACAGGAGCTGGCAGAGGAATCGGAAAAGCTGTTGCAGAGTTAATGGCTGAAGAAGGCGCAAAAGTAGTTGTTAATGATTTAGGCTCAAATTTAGACGGATCAGGATTGTCAAAACAACCTGCAGAGGAAGTGGTAGAGCAAATAAAGGAAAAAGGTGGAGAAGCTATTTCAAATGCAGATTCAGTTTCTGAGTACAATTCTTCAAAACAAATTATCAATTGTGCTCTCGATAATTACGGAAGATTAGATATTTTAGTAAACTGTGCAGGTATTCTAAGAGACAGAATGATATTTAACATGACAGAAGAAGAATGGGACTCAGTGATACAAGTTCATTTAAAAGGCACTTTTAATATGGTTAAACATTCGGTGGAACAAATGGTGCTTAATAAATATGGCAGAATTGTATTATGCGCATCATCTTCAGGTTTGGGATCATCAGGCCAAGCAAACTATGCTGCTGCAAAAGAAGGAATTGTAGGATTTTCAAGATCGCTAGCTAGTGAACTACTAGAATATGGTATAAATGTAAATTCTGTTTATCCGGGCGGAGCAACAAGAATGACAGCATCAATACCGCAAACAACTAGAGATTTAAGAAAAGAAATGGACTCAAAAAAGAAAGGCACAGACACACAAGAAATGCCTTCAAGTGAAGAACCACCTGAAGCAAGTGACCCAGAAAATAATGCTCCTAAAATGGTTTATTTGTGCACAGAGCCAGCAGGCGAAATCACTGGACAAGTTTTTGGAACTTTTGGTTGGAACATGTCATTATATTCTCCAAGACATGTTACCCATTCAATAAATAAAGTGGGTAATTGGTCAGTTCAAGAATTATCAAATATTTTACCTATTTCACTTGCAAAAGAACTAACTAATCCTATGCCAAAACAAGAACCAAAAGAAAAAAAATGAACATACTAGATATAATATTAAGCATAGTATTGATATTTTTCTCTTTTATTGGATTCAAAAAAGGTTTAATTAAAATTACTCTCTTTTTCTTAGCATGTATTTCGGGATGGATATTAGCAGGAATTTTTGAACCTTCTCTTTCAAAATTTTTCCCGGAAATGTCTTTGAATCAAAATATAATTTCAGGAATAATTTACTTAGTTTTAATATCTATTACAATAGTAATTTCAAACCTACTGGCCAACCCAGTTAAATCACTGTTATCTATATTCACATTTGGATTGTCTTCAGTTATTGACAGACTAGGAGGATTAGCAATAGGTTGCATCCTATCATTTTTTATTATTAGCATGATATTGTTATCATTATCTAGGATAACTTACCACTTTGAAATTACTGAACAGAATAAAATAACAGAATTTGCATCAACAACTCCGCTAGTAAAAGATAAAATCAAAAGTGTTGAAGAACAAATTAAAAATTCAAATATATCTAAATTTTCAATTCACACAATCAAATCTTTAAATCTTCATAACTTACCAATTGTACCTAGTGATTTTTCAAATTCATTCGAAACACTTTACGACAATGTAATAGATTAACGATGACAAATATAATAAATGATGATCTCAAAACACAAAAATCTAATGTATACAATCCTGTTTTAATTCTTAATATTGATTACACACCTCTTGGGATATGCATAGCTAAAAGAGCAATAGTTTTACTTTTTTCCAAAAAAGCTGAAACTGTGATCATTTCAGACAAACTTATCAACACAGTAAATAGTTCTTACAAAATACCTTCGGTAATCAAAACATTAAAATACATAAAACGCCCATATGAAAAAAAAATTTCGAGGTTTGGAATTTTTGCAAGAGATAATTTTAGTTGTCAGTATTGCGGAAATGAGCAAAAATCTCTGACAATAGATCATGTAATCCCTAAATCAAAAAATGGATCTCATTCTTGGGATAACTTAGTTACTGCATGTATGGATTGTAATCATAAAAAAGCAGGTCGTACACCAAAAGAAGCAAACATGAATTTAAGAATTAAACCTCACATCCCAAACCTTAATACTCATATACTGAAATATTCAAATAAATTTCAAAACTCTTGGAATCAATTCCTAAGTAAGTAATCTGCCAAGTTTTCTGATGATTTTATAGCAGATTCGATAGAACTATTTGATACATAGCCCCCGCAAAAATATATGTTGGAATTATTATTATTAATCATATTTTTAACATCTATATCTTGTGGCAAAAAACAATCATTAAAATAACTATCTATTTTTATCAATTCTAATGTGTCAGTAACTGAACCAAAAAGTATTTTCAATTCTCTTTTTACTTGATTAATTATTTCCTTTTGATTTAATTTTGAATTAAATAAGCTTACTGAAAGTAAATTCTGACCAATTGGAGAATATTTGTCACTAATTAAGTTTGGCATACAAAAATGATTAATGATGTCATTTTGATTGCCATTTAGATAAATTCCAGGGAAATCCAAAAATTTCTCGTCTGTTTTGAAATACAAATTTGTAACTTTTCTATCGACATTTTCAATTCCTAAATTAAAAATATTATTAATCGATTTTAAATCTGTAGCAATAATAATATTATTAGCTAAATATTCGTTCCCTTCATTTGTTAATATTTTATTGTTTTCGATTAATTTAACTTCTTCATTGAAAATAATTTGATTTTTATTATCTATCTTTGAATATATTTGTTTGGGAATTTCATACATTCCATATTCAGGAATTGTTGCATGACCTAATGAAAATAATTTCAAATAATCTAATGCTATTGATTTATCAATTGCCAAATCATCGTCGAGCAAAACTCCTCGTAAAAATGATTTTGCAAAGAGTTTGAATGACTGCGATGTTTTAAAATCGTTATCAATCCAATTTTTTGTAGATTTTCCAAGTTTGTTATCAAAAAGTGAATTAAAAAAAATAGAAGCCAGGGGAATTATTTCTTGCCATATATTGTTATTTTTAGCAAATAAATCAAATAACGGATTAGAATATAATTTCAAATTATTTTCGTGAATAAGAATTCCACCAGAATAAAATTTTTTTAGATTTAAATTATTCAAATCTAAAACTTTTTTACTAAATTTGTAATTATCTAAATATATTTGAAATCCGTAATCCAAGATGAAATCATTACAAATCTCGGAATATATCTTACCTCCAAAATGATTATTTTTTTCAATCAACTTGAAATCAATGTTATTTAAAGAAAAGCGTCTAGCTAAATTCAACCCAGCTAACCCTGCTCCAATGATAATGAATTCAGATTTAATAATACACTCTCTTACAATGAATAAATTAAATTATCTATAACTAGAGTTGTATTAACATTTTTATAATAATAATTAGATACTTCATCTAAAGTTTTAATTATATCAATACATTTAGAATCATCTTTATCTGCTAAAATTTTAAGATAAAAAGTTAATAGATTGTTATCTGCACGGTTTGTTTGTCTATATATAATCAAATCTCTAATAATATATTTTGTAATTTCTAAAATATATAAAAATTTAGAAAAATTATTTTTAAACACATCCAAATAATAATCAGATAATTCGATTTTTTTATAAACTGGATAAGAAATAAATTTGAAAAATTGTTTGACTTCACTTTTGTATTCTTCAAATTTAATACTATCATTTAACAATAATTCAGAAAGTAATATTTCTCCTCTTGTGAAAAACCATATTTCATTTAAAAAATTTATATCATCAATATAAAATTTTTTAGTACAAATATTAATAAAATTTTCGTAAGATAAGCTTGGAATTGTAAAAATCTCACATCTTGAAAGAATAGTTTTAGGTATTTTATTTATATTATTAGTTCCCAACACGTAAACATTACCAGGAAACGGTTCTTCAAATAATTTTAATAAATTATTCATTGCCTGGGATGTCATTGTATGCGCATTTAAAATAGAAAAAACTTTGCCATTATTGTTAGTAGAAGTTGTATAAGATTTAGTGATGACACTTTCTTGTATTTCCTCAGACTTAATATTATTTTCAAGTTCGTTATCAATGATATGGAAATCCGGATAGATTTCACTTTCTATCCTTGAGCATACATTACATTTGATTGAATGATCGCAAATTTCATTCTTACACAATAGGTTTTTTGCGGTTGTTTTTACAACGGTATTAATACTTTGATTGTTAACACCAACTATCAAAACCGGTTTTGGAATAGATTTATATTGTATGCTTAACAATATATCATCTAAAATAATTTTTGCCCCTTCGTTAAATAATTGGTGAGATAAAATATTCAAATTTAAACATCCATTTTAAATAAATCCGCAAAAGTTTCTTTTTTTCTTATAACCATATCCATTCCATCTTTGACTGAAATGATTTCCGGTCTGGGATTCATATTATAATTACTAGCCATTGAAGTTGAATATGCTCCACTCACTGGAATAGCTATAAGATCGCCTGACTTAATTTCTGGTAGCTCAATGTCTTTCACAAGAATATCTCCAGACTCGCAATATTTCCCTACAATTGTTACTAATTCTTTAGGTCTTTCATCCCATAATCTGTTAACAACAATTGCTTCGTATTTTGATCCATACAACGCAGGCCTTATATTATCTCCCATACCTCCGTCAACGGAGATAAATTTTCTAACATTTTCAATGTTTTTTATTGCACCTACAGTATATATAGCAATCCCAGCAGGTCCTGCTATTGCTCTGCCAGGCTCAATAACCAACTTTGGTTTAGGTAAATTATATTCTGATATAACTTCATTCATTGTATTGCCAATAACTGAAGCATAATCGCTTACATCCGGAGGAGAATCATCTCTTGTATAAGAAACCGCAAAACCACCCCCAGGGCTAAACTCTTGAAGATCAAAATTGTCAAAATGAGAAATGAATTCTGCTACTTTTCTAATACCTAACTCATATGGCTTAGTGCTGAATAGAGGAGATCCTAAATGAAAATGAATTCCAATTAAATTTAAATTTTCATATTCAGCTATCATATTTATAGCTCGTTCTGCATCTCCATTATCTATTGCGAATCCAAATTTACTATCTAAAATCCCTGTAGTTGTATACTCATGAGTCCTTTCATCCAATTCTATAGCAGGAGAAAGTCTAATAATAATATCTTGAACCATATTTTTTTTCTTCGACAGTGAATTTAAAAGTTCTAATTCATAAAATCCATCTACAACTATTTTTGTAAGTCCCGCTTCTTGGGCTAATTCTAATTCAACTGGAGTCTTATTATTACCATGAAAATAAATATTTTCAGGGTCAATTCCACATTGAATAGCTAATGTTAACTCTCCTCCTGAAACCACATCAACTCCTAATCCTTTATCCAAAATTAATTTAAATATTGACTTGTTAGCAAAAGCCTTAGAACCGTAGACTACTTGAGTATTATCATAAATTTTATTAAATTCATTTTTGTATTCATCACAAACTTTTTCAATATGTGCGGTATCAAAAACATAAAATGGAGTTTGATATTTTTTTGCTAAAGACTCAATATCACATCCTCCAATTTCAAGTTTCCCTTTTGAGTTTATATTGGTTGTAATTGGAAAAATTTCATCTATAACTTGCATAACTTACTCTCATTAATAAATTGAATATTAAAAATTAAATATGTAAATTTATTCTAACAAATTTGAAGATAACCTTCTCAAATAAAATGTTATAATTTATTTACCTTTTTAATATATTAAGATATAGAATTAAATTAATGGAAAAAAACATTTATGGTGAATTAAAAATCTTTGCTGGGACAGCACATCCTGAATTTGGAAATAAAATTTGCAATTACTTAGGAATTGAACTAGGAAAAGCTGAATTATTTAAATTTAGTAATGATAATACTTTTGTTAGAATACTTGAAAATATTCGAGAAAAAGATGTTTTTATAATACAACCTGCCTCATCTCCCGTTAATGACAATTTAATGGAGTTACTTATATTTATCGATG
>CETH01184366.1_pt1 | contig 18314 bp, 19 predicted proteins | sample 361461 | NCBI WGS metagenome assembly CETH01 (sample SAMEA2622695, study PRJEB7988) | marine metagenome | isolation source: saline water (ENVO:00002010), including
GTGAGTTGGCTTACTTACCAAAAGGAGAGATGGATCCCCACGAAGTACCAGATAGCAAACCAAGGGTAGGGGCACGTGGAATTTGATGAAGAGTTTTCTGTAGACCATTTAATATTCAAGCAAAGAAAATGTAGGGTCTGTGGAGAAGAGAAGAGTTTAATAGATGACTTCTACCTTACTAGAAAGTCTAGAGGTAAACTGGCATCAAGCTACTCATATGAATGTAAGGTCTGTACTATTAAAAGAATAAGAGAAAGAAGACCTAGACCTTTACCTCCTTACCTAGCAGATTATCCAGACTGGTAGTTCACGCATCGTTTCCCCACTGAAACATTAGGTTTAGATAAATAAATTTAGACAAATCTGGATCTTCATTCGGAGAGGTAATTAAATGGCAGGGCAAGTATCACCTGGAGTTGTTATTAAGGAACGTGACCTTACTAACGCTCGTATAGACTCAACAGTAGATAACGTTGGAGCATTAGTTGGACCGTTCGAGAGAGGTCCAGTGAATCAGATGGTGAACATCACCAACGAGAAATCACTACTAGAATATTTTGGTAAGCCTAATAACAGTAACGCTGGTTATTGGTTTACTGCAACTAACTTCCTATCATACGGTGGGCAACTCCAAGTTATACGTGTAGGAGATGCAAATCTTAAGAACGCTGTAACAGACGCTGCGTCTGCTGTTCTTATCGAGAGCGACACCGATTATGTAACCAACCATTTTGATGGTGCTCAATCTTTCCATTATGGTACTAAGTGGGCTGGTGTTTACGGAAACAACATAAGCGTTCACGTGGTAGACCACGGTTATGACTTCGATGTAACCGTAGATGCTGCTGTAACTGCTGTTGCTGGTACAACTGTATATCAAAGCAACGGTGTTACTGGTAAGTTATTTGGTGCTGCTTCTGCTAGTCCTACTCTTACAGTATTTGAATCTAACGGTAATTTAGTAGCAGGTGCTGCAAATCTTCTACTACAACAGACAGGTGCTGCAAGTACCGCACTTAATGGTGCCGTTGCTGCTGGTGATGCTACTATTACAGTTGCATCTGCTACTGGTATTGCTACTGGTGATTATCTAATCATCAACAATGCAGAAATTGTTAAGGTAACAGATACTGCTTCTGCTCCTTCTCTTACAGTTGATCGTGGACAATTCGGTACAACTGCTGCTGCTGGTTCTGATGCTGATAGTGTTATCGAACTATCTGCTGTGGGTATAAGTTCTGCTACTAAGTGGTGGGATACAGTACAAATTACTGACACAGATATTAACTGGAACACTCTTGTTTCAAGACCTGGTACTTCTGCTTTTGCTTCTAACTACGGTTCTAAGTATGATGAAGTAAGTATTGTTGTTCTTGACTCAACTGGATTAATCACAGGAACTAAGAATACAGTTCTAGAGAAATTCCAAAATCTTTCTAAGTCTGCTGAATCACAGACTGCTGAAGGTGCAGATAACTACTACGCTAATATTTTAAGATTTGCTTCTAACTACCTATGGTGGGGTAAGCACGATTCTACTAACACAACAGGTTCATATGGTGGTTACACCACTGCTGTTTGGGGAAGTGGAATCACAACTGGTACTAACTACACAATGCTTGGATATCAGTCATACACAATGGCTGGTGGTGTAGATGGATATGCTGTTGATGCTGGTGATCTAACTGCTGGTTACGATACATTTGCTGATACAGAATCAATCAATCTAGACTTCATCCTTGCTGGTCCTCTTCTAGGAACCAGAGTAGATTCAATCACAGTCGCACAGAAGTGTGTAAACATTGCATCTGCACGTAAGGATTGTATGGCATTTGTTTCACCTTATGCTGGTGCAGTTATCGGTACACTTGCTACAAGCACTGATGCACAGAGAGATAACGTAATTGACTTCTTTGATGGAGTTGGTTCTTCTACATCTTATGCAGTGTTTGATTCTGGTTGGAAGTACATTTACGACAGATTCAATGATACCTATCGCTACGTACCTTGCAATGGTGATACTGCTGGCTTGGCTGTTCAAACCGCTAATGACCTAGATCCTTGGTTCTCACCAGCTGGATTTAACAGAGGTAACATTCGCAACGTAATTAAACTTGCTTATACTCCTGGTAAGTCTGATAGAGACAAGCTTTATCAAGCACGTGTAAACCCAATTTCTAGCTTCGAGGGTCGTGGTACTGTTCTCTTTGGAGACAAGACTGCACTCAGCACACCTAGTGCATTCGATAGAATTAACGTTCGTCGTCTGTTCTTGGTTGTCGAGAAGCAAGTTGAGAACCTCGCTAAGAATGTTCTCTTTGATCTAAACGATGACGTTACACGTTCATCCTTCGCTAACGCTGTTGGTGGTTATCTTCGTGAGATTCAAGCACGTCGTGGTCTAACTGACTACCTCGTAATCTGCGACGAGACAAACAACACAGGCGATGTCATAGATCGTAACGAGTTTGTTGCTGAGATCTATCTTAAGCCTTCTCGCTCTATCAACTTTATTACAATTACATTCGTTGCTACCCGTACTGGTGTAAGTTTCGATGAGATTGTTGGTAGATAGAGATTCACTCCTACTAAATAAATTTACAGAGGTCAATAGCAAATGGCAGTCACAAGTAATGTAAAGGACTTCCTCTCGAAAGTACGGAGTGGAGTCAAGCCTAATCTGTTTAGGGTCAAGTTAGATTGGCCAGCAGGTTTGGGTGTATCACAGTCAGACAGGGAACTTGGATCTTTCCTATGTAAGAGTGCAGCACTTCCTGCCTCTAACTTAGGAGTTATCGACGTTCCTTTCCGAGGAAGAGTTGTTAAGGTTGCTGGAGACAGAACCTTTGATACTTGGTCAGTTACTATCGTTAATGATACTAACTTCAGACTTCGTAATCTCTTTGAAGGATGGACACAATCAATCAACGCACACGAAGATAACGTTGCTGCATTGGTTAACCCTGATGGTGGTGGAACTGGATACACAAAAGATCTTGTAGTGCATCAACTAGGACGTAATGGCGAAGATCGTCAGGACAACTACATTAAGACATACAAGCTCTGGGGATGCTTCCCAACTCAGATTTCACAGATTGATCTTGCATATGATAGCAATGATCAGATCGAAGAATTCACTGTTGAATTCCAAGTTCAGTACTGGACAGCAGGTGACAACCCTGAAGAGTATAATAACGGCATAACTTAATCGACTAAATACCTTTATAGGAAAAGGTATTACACCTTATTATGGCTCAATTATTTGGATTCTCAATTAAGAGAAAGGAGGGACCGAAGGGTCAATCCCCAATCCCTCCAAGTCAAGATGATTCGATCACCACAATTGCTGGTGGTTACTTTGGACAATATGTAGACCTAGATGGCGGTGCGTCAACTCGTAATGAGTACCAGTTGATTCGCCGCTATCGTGATATGGCCCTTCATCCAGAAGTGGATACGGCTATTGATGAAGTAGTTAACGAAGCTATTATATCTGATCTTGATGATACACCTGTACAGATAGAACTATCTAATTTGAATGTAGGTGAGGGTATTAAGACTAAGATAAGAGAAGAGTTTGAAAATGTTAAACGTCTTTTAGGTTTTGAACAAAGAGCACACGAAATTTTTAGACGTTGGTACATCGATGGTAGACTTCACTACCATAAGGTGATCGATCTCAATAATCCTAAGTTAGGTATTACAGAACTTAGATATATCGATCCACTTAAAATAAAAAAAGTGCGTGAGATGAAGAAGAAGGATGATCCCAATGAGGCACGTAGGGCTGGAAAAGAACCTACGGTTATGGATCTAGACTTCGGAAATCACGAAGAGTATTACATCTATAATCCAAAAGGATTCCTCAATATGAATGGCCCTGAGCAAAAGGGTATTCGTATGGCACAGGATTCTATTGCACACGCTGACTCTGGACTGCAAGATTTAAACCAGAAGATAACCTTATCGTTCTTACACAAGGCTATCAAGTCACTCAATCAACTTAGAATGATTGAGGATGCACTAGTTATCTACAGATTATCCCGTGCACCTGAGCGTAGAATCTTTTACATAGATGTTGGCAATCTGCCTAAGCAGAAAGCGGAGCAATATCTCCGTGATGTAATGAACAGGTATCGTAACAAACTTGTATACGATGCTAACACTGGTGAAATCAGAGATGACAAAAAGCATATGTCGATGCTTGAGGATTTCTGGTTACCACGCAGAGAGGGTGGTAGAGGCACAGAGATCTCTACTCTTCCTGGTGGGCAAAACCTTGGTGAGTTAAAAGATGTGGAGTACTTCCGCACTAAACTTTTCAAGTCGCTAAACTTACCCCCCAGTAGACTCGATGGAGAAAAAGGATTTAGTCTCGGAAGAAGTAATGAAATTCTTCGTGACGAACTTAAATTTTCCAAGTTCGTCGGTCGCTTGCGTAAAAAGTTTTCTGTTCTGTTTGATGATCTTCTAAAGACTCAACTCGTTCTTAAGAGAGTTATCTCTCTAGAAGAGTGGGAAGAGATGAGAGAGCATATTCAATATGACTATCTCTTTGATAATCACTTCAATGAACTGAAAGATGCGGAGTTAATGAACAACCGTCTAGACTTAGTTGTTAAGATGGAACCTTACATTGGACGCTACTTCAGTGCAGAGAATATTAAGAAGAAGATTCTTCTTCAATCTGATACGGAAAGATTAGAAATCGAGAAGGAAATTAAGGCAGAACGTAGTTCAGGCTTGATACCAAGCATTGTTCCTATTGATGCAATCCTTCCAGAAAATCAACCTGAAACACCGTCTAGTAACTTAGATAGCTAAATAAAAATATATTCTGATATATTATGGATAAAGTAACACCAGAAAGTTCCGCACGTGCAGCAGTTGATGCTGTAGCAGATGGGAACCGTGCTGCTGCTGTTGATGCCATCAATAAAATGATGTTCGACAAGTCAGCAGAAACATTAGATACGTATTCGGATGTCCTTGCCAAATCTTATTTTGGTGGTATGGAACTTCCTGATGCTCCTAATGAAACTCCAGAAGCGGAAGCCCCAGGCACTCCATCTTCTGTAGAACCAGAAGCAAATTCAGAACCCCAAACTGATGAAACTGATAACGGAAACTAATACTGAGGGTCTTAATTACCTGACTGAAACAAAGAACGGTAAAAAGTCTCAATATATTGAAGGTGTCTTTTTACAAGGCGAACTTAGGAATCGTAACAATAGGGTCTATCCTATTAACATTCTTGAGCGTGAAGTAAACAAGTACATCGAAGAGCACGTCAATAGAGATCGTGCTGTTGGAGAGCTTGGACATCCAGATGGTCCTACTATTAACTTAGATAGGGTATCACACCGTATCGTTTCCCTTCGTAAAGAAGGAAATAATTTCATTGGTAAGGCTAGAATACTAGGCACACCAATGGGAAAAATTGCACAAAACTTACTCGACGAAGGCGTACGTCTCGGAGTTTCATCCAGAGGTCTTGGTACCGTGGATAAACGTGAGGGCACAAGTTTTGTCCGTGATGACTTTATGTTAGCAACCGCCGCCGATATCGTGGCTGACCCCTCCGCACCTGATGCTTTCGTAGATGGCATAATGGAAGGTAAGGAATGGTGTTGGAATAATGGTGTCGTAAAGGAGGAAAAGATTGCTAAATATCATAAGTACATTGCTGAAAGTGAGCTTCGTGCCCTAGAGTCACGGAAACTCCAAGTGTTCCAAAACTTCCTCGGAAGTTTGTAATATATAAATAACTCTTAGACATAAACAGTATAAAAGCTTAACAGAGGTCAACCCCGATGTCCGAAATTTTGAACGAAAAGTTTGAGGAACTTATTAGTGAAGCAGGACTTCCTAGTGCAACAGTTCCTGGGAGCGAACCAACAGCCCCATCCACACAGAGTAAAACTGCGGTAAACGCAAACGCAGCTGCTGGTGATCAGGCTTCAGGTAAAGTAGATCCTTCATTGGTGCCTGGTCAGGCAATCCAAGATTTAGGTGGACCTACACCTACACATAATCACCCTCGTGACGATTCCAACAAGTTGGATAAGAATGCGACTAAGGACGCAGTGAGCGATCCTCAAACAGGTGGTGGTAAAGATGAGCCATCTGGTTCTGATCCTAAGCTTGCTGACAAGATTACTTACGGTACCAAGAAAGAAGATATCGAAGTAGATCTAAGTGCTGACGTTAAGGCACTCTCCGAAGGAGAAGAACTGTCAGAAGAGTTCTTGAAGAAAGCATCAACAATTTTTGAAGCAGCAGTAAAGTCTAAAGTTGTTTCTATTGTTGAAGAACTCGAAGTACAGTATAGCGAAAAGCTTGCTGAGAACACCGAAGAAATTCGGAAGTCCTTGGCCGAAGAAGTTGATGGTATCTTGAAGTATACTTCTCAGCGTTGGCTAGAAGAGAATCAAGTTGCTATTGACACTGGTCTCAAAGTTGAGATCACTGAGTCGTTCATCAAAGGTCTGAAAGGACTCTTTGAAGAGCACTATATTGACGTGCCTGAGGGCAAAGAGGATGTTCTGGAAACTATGAACACTTCGCTTCGTGAAATGGAAGACCGCCTCAATGAACAGATTGATGCGAACGTGAAATTGTCAAAACAAATCTCTACTCAAGTTAGAGGAGGCATTGTCTCCGAAATGAGTGAAGGACTTACAGATACACAGAAAGAGAAGTTCGCTGATCTTGCTGAGGCTGTAACTTTCAAAGACGAGAAGTCTTACAGAGAAAAACTATCCACAATCAAGGGATCATACTTTACTGAGAAAGCACAAGTTGCTGAAGAAGTAAAAGAAGAGCCACTTGAAGGTGTCAGCACCGAGTACGCACCAGTTATGCAAGCATATCTGAATGCAATCGGAAACGCTGTTAAGTGATTTTAATATTATAACATCAACCCCTTAAAAGTAATAAAGATGGACACCCGTCAATTACAGGAAAAGTGGGCACCTGTTCTAGATCATAAAGATCTATCCGAGATTAAGGATTCTCATAGAAGGCAGGTCACCGCTTCAATCCTAGAAAATCAAGAGAAAGCTCTTAAAGAAGAGCACGGTATGCTAAATGAAGCTGCTCCAATCAACTCTGTTGGTGCAGACGGTCTTAAGTCCTCTCACGGTTCTTCAGGTCTTGCAGGTTTCGATCCAATCCTAATCAGCTTGATCCGTCGTGCTATGCCAAACCTCGTTGCATACGATGTTTGTGGTGTACAACCAATGAGTGGTCCTACAGGACTTATCTTCGCAATGCGTTCACACTATAACGACAGAGATGGTGCTGAAGCGTTGTTCAATGAGCCTAACCCAGGTTTCTCCGCAGTTGGAGACGCTTCTGGTGCGAATGCTTATGATCCTACAGCTGGTTACGTAGATCCAGGTGGCGGTGGCACAGGTGCCGCAGCTGCTGCTTCTGCTGACAACACTGCTGAAGGTAACAACCCTGCTATCCTCAATGATGGTACCACATATCCTTCTGCTGGTACTGGATATCGTTACGAGAACACAGCTGGTAGTGCAAGAGACTATCTAGAAGCATTAGGAACATCAGGTTCTCCTGATTTCCGTGAAATGGCTTTCACAATCGATAAGGTATCGGTTACTGCCAAATCACGTGCTTTGAAAGCAGAGTACACCTTAGAACTTGCTCAGGACTTGAAAGCCATTCACGGTCTTGATGCTGAAACGGAATTAGCAAACATTCTCTCTTCTGAGATACTTGCTGAAATTAACCGTGAAGTTATCAGAACTGTTTATCTACAGGCAAAAGTCGGAGCACAAAACAACGTTGCAAACGCTGGAATCTTCAACCTAGACACCGACAGTAATGGTCGTTGGTCCGTTGAGAAATTCAAAGGTTTGATTTATCAAATCGAGCGTGATGCTAACGCAATCGCACAGCAAACTCGTAGAGGAAAGGGCAACTTCATCCTTTGTTCTGCTGACGTTGCTTCTGCACTTAATATGGCTGGTGTTCTAGATTACACACCTGCTCTATCAACAAATGGTCTACCTGATGATACAGGTAATACATTCGTTGGAACACTTAACGGTGGAGTTAAAGTTTACGTTGATCCATATTCAGCGAACTTGGCTAACGACCACTTCTATGTTGCTGGTTATAAGGGTTCATCTCCTTATGATGCAGGAATGTTCTACTGCCCATATGTACCCCTACAGATGGTTCGTGCAGTGGATCAAGGATCCTTCCAACCTAAAATTGGATTTAAGACAAGATACGGAATCGTTGCTAACCCATTCGTCTTCAAGGCAGATGGTTCAACAGTTGGCGAAGACGTTCTTTCCAATACAGGAACTGGACGCAACCAGTACTACAGACGTGTACTTGTTCGCAACCTTATGTGATCTGTTATCACAATACATCAAAAGAGACTCCTTGCGAGTCTCTTTTTTTATGGTATAATATAAATATGAAAGAAACTTCACACTACTATTCCAACGACGACAAGCGTTCTGCCACGGTGGTAAAAGATGGAAAACGATTCGGAGCAATTTGCGTGGGATACGATAGAAGAGTCCTACGTACGAAAGATTTTTTTGAGGGGGTTAGTTCTACTCATACTAGCTACTTCGATGGTTTAGCAGATGCAGAAAACTTTGCGGAAAACTGGGTATTATATCAGGACTAAATACTATTGTAGCGATCTGGTTTTGTAATGCCAGCCCAATGGGTTAGTCAACAGTTATCTAATAGAAATTTTCTTTCACCAGTTGGTTTTAAACTGGAGTTAGATCTTTTTCCTGAGACAGATTTTCTCTGCCAACAAGCAGCGATACCTGATATCTCAGCTATTATAAATGAAGTGTCAACTCCTAGAAGAAGGTTACCTATACCTGCTTCTGGTGGAACTCAGTTTGGTGATTTAGTAGTCACCTTTCTAGTAGACGAAGACATTAAAAATTATATTAAGTTATGGAATTGGATTAACGATACCACTACAGCATACGAACCTGATTCAAATAAAGAAGTAAACTTCGCTACAGCACAGTTATTTGTATTAACTAACCAGTTAAATACTAATTTCTATGTTAACTTTAATGATGTATTCCCTGTCTCTTTAACGACACTACCTTTTAGTGTTACTAATACTGACGTGGAATTCTTTCAAGCAACGTGTACTTTTAAGTATTCGTTCTATGAATTCTTGACTAATGAAAATCTAAAGTATGTCCCTTGATGAATTGAAGGAACAGTGGAAACACGATTCCACTATCCTAGATGGTAATGATGGTTATCCAGATTTTTTAAAGGCTTGTAACGAAACTCCTTATCTCCACTCCAAGTACCTTGATATGTACGTTGACTGGAAGAGTCGTTTAATCGACAAAGAGTTTGAATTAAAGTTCAAGCGTAAAGAAAAATGGATGTACTATAAGAAGAAGGCACCTGCCTCTGCTTACAAAGAAATTCCTTTTGATCTGAAACTAACCACTAAAGATGAAGTGGAGATGTTTCTCGATGCCGATGAGGATCTGGCAAAGATCAAGGCAAAGATTAAATACTTTGAAATGATTCTATTCTTTTTGGAATCAGTATTGAAACAGATATCTGCTCGTCAGTATCAAATTAAAAATGCTATAGAATGGGAGAAGTTCAGAAGTGGCTGATATTATCCTACAAAAAAAGAACGAAGTCTACAACGTAGTCAAGGCAGAAGAACACGTGCATAGAGAACTATCGGAGTATTTTACTTTCGATGTTCCTGAGGCAAAGTTTATGCCACTGTATAGGAACAAAGTATGGGATGGTAAGATCCGTCTATACTCTCCTGGTAATGGTGAGATCTATGGTGGGTTAGTAGAACACATCCAAAACTGGTGTGCTACTATGAAATATAATCTTCGGTTTGAGGATAATGAACATTTTGGTTTACCCTATGAAATTAATCCAAATGTAAGTGCGTCAGGTGTGCGTGCTTTTATGAAAGGAATACTCAAGAAGAGTAATTTTGAAAATATAGAACCCAGAATATATCAAATAGAAGGTGTCACTCAGGCACTTAGGTACAATCGTAAACTATTACTTTCTCCTACGGGTTCTGGAAAAAGTTTGATGGTGTATGCGATCACAAGATACCACGTAGCTGAAGGTAGAAAGGTATTACTAGTAGTTCCCACTACATCTCTTGTGGAACAGATGTATCAGGACTTTGTAGAATATGGTTGGGATGTCGATAAACATTGTCATAAAATATATGCTGGAGCTGATAAGTATGTCAAAGCAAACTGTACTATAACTACGTGGCAGAGTATATACAAGGAACCTAGGAAGTACTTTGAAAAATTTGATGTAGTATTAGGTGATGAAGCTCACTTGTTTAAGTCTAAGTCATTGACTAAGATTATGACTAAGCTCCATTCCTGTAAATACCGTGTTGGTTTTACTGGTACATTGGATGGATGTCTGACGCATAAGTGGATACTTGAAGGGTTGTTTGGTCCGTGCGAACAGTTAGTTAAAACAAAAGAGTTGATGCAACAAGGGTATCTTACACCTTTGAAAGTAAAGTGTTTAGTGCTTAAACACGAGTGGGGTACGTTCGATAGTTATCAAGATGAGATAGATTACCTTATTACACACGAGAAAAGGAACAATCTAATAAAAAATTTGGTTAAAGATTTGAGTGGAAACACTCTAGTGCTCTTTAATTACGTGGAGAGACACGGAGAACCTCTTTACAATTTGATAAATACTAGTGTAAATAATCGGAAAGTCTTCTTTGTGCACGGAGGCGTTGACGTAGAAGACCGTGAAGAAGTACGACAAATCACGGAGCTAGAAGAAAATGCCATCATCGTTGCGTCCTATGGGACTTTTAGTACTGGTATCAATATTAAGCGTCTTCACAATATCGTGTTCGCAAGCCCCAGTAAATCCCGCATTAGAAACCTTCAATCAATTGGAAGAGTTCTCAGAAAAGAATCTACCAAAACCGTAGCCACACTCTACGATATAAGCGATAACATCTCTAGAGGAGAGTGGAAGAATTTCACATTTAAACATTTTGAAGAGAGATTAAAAATCTATCAACAGGAGAAGTTCGATTATGAAATTATTAAAGTACAATCTAAATTTTAATTTATGGAAGATGAACAATTAAAAATCGATTTCACACCTGAAGGAGAACCCTTTGATTTTATTGCGTCAGTAAAATTGACGACGGGGGATGAGCTTATTGCAGGGATTACATATCCACCAGAGGATCAGTCTGTAATAATGCTTCACAATCCAATGCAAGTGCTAGAAGCAAATGCTTCTGAAAACAGTACTGTCATTAAAGGATTCAAACTGGATCTATGGATGAAGTCTTGTATGTCACAAGACGAGACATTTATCTTAGATCGTGCTAATATAATAACGTTGCAAACGGTTAATCCACCCATCAGGGAATTCTATAAGGAGAATATCGAGATGGTATTTAAAAATTCAATTCCGAATCGGGTGCGTCCAACTCCACATATGGGTAGTCTAGGGTCTATCAATAAAGCTCGAGCCACATTCGAGAGGATGTACAAGACATAGATTTCCCTTCAACAGCGACACTGTTATTCTAAGTATATTAAGAGTACTTGTCAAGCCCTAAGGCAGTGTGCTATAATAACGACACAAAAGGACACATAAAATGGCAATGCGATCCAAGGTCAAGACCGAATATTACGTTAACAATAAAGACTTCTTGGCTGCCATAGTAGCGTATCGAGAGAAGGTGCATTTTGCTAAAATGAATGACCTACCCCGACCTCGACTGACCCCTTACATCGCTGAGTGTTTCTTAAAGATAGCTACTCACTTGTCGTATAAACCGAACTTCGTGAACTATATGTTCAGAGAGGATATGGTCTGTGATGGCATAGAGAACTGCTTACAGTATGTTGACAACTTTGATCCAGAGAAATCCAAGAATCCTTTTGCATACTTCACACAAATAATTTACTACGCATTTCTACGTAAGATACAGAAGGAGAAGAAGCAGTTAGAGATACGTACCAAACTTATAGAGAGATCAGGATATAGCGAAGTGTTGCACACTGACTCATATGATGGTACAATGACAGGGATGGGTAGCTCCGATTCGGATATGAACTCCATCAAAGAAAACATTGAAATCCGAATGTCCCGATGAAAGTTGCCATTATCACCGATCAGCATTTCGGTTCTCATAAAGGCAGTCAGATATACTTAGATTATTACAAGGAGTTTCACGATAACGTATTCTTTCCTTGGTTAAAGAAAAATAAAATCACAACCCTACTAGATCTGGGAGATACTTTTGATAACAGAAAGAGCATTGATTTTGTTACTCTACAGTGGGCAAAGCAAAATTATTTTAATATCCTTAGGGATATGGGTATTACTGTCCATACCCTTGTGGGTAATCATACAGCGTATTATAAGAACACTAACGATCTTAACACCTTAGCATTATTGTTACAGGAGTATGACAATATAGTATGTTATGATCAAGCAACTGATGTAAATATAGGTGGAACGTCTATACTATTTGTACCTTGGATCTGTGCAGAAAATTATGAACAATCTCTCAAGACTATACGAAATAGTTCTTCCAAAGTCGCAATGGGTCATCTTGAGCTCAGTGGCTATCTTGCTAGGCCTGGCTTCGTCTACGAACACGGTATGGACGCTGGTACTTTTGCAGACTTTGATCTCGTACTCAGTGGCCACTTCCATCATAAGAGCACGAAGGGTAACGTAACTTACTTAGGTAATCCATACCAGATTTATTGGAATGACTATGGAGATCCTCGTGGATTCCATAGCTTTGAAACAGATACCTTTGAATTAAAATTTCAGAAGAACCCATACGAGATATTCTCAAAGATCTATTGGAGCGATGATACTGAGATAGATCCTAAGAATTATAAAGGACAGTACATAAAAGTAATTGTAGAACAGAAAACAAACTATGCTCGTTTTGAGCAGATGATGAATTCATTATATGATGAGGGTGCTCTTGACGTAAAAGTAATTGAAAAGGTAGGGGTGTTTGACGACCCAGATGCAAATGAGATAGATGTCAAAGATACCTTGTCACTACTGGATGAATACCTTGATGACGTGGAGGTTAATGTAGATAAAACCGACCTTAAGAAATTGATGAAATCCCTATATATTGAAAGTTGTGAAGTTGCGTAATGTTTCTCATCACAATTGAAGGGATGGGGCCTGAGGGTGCTTATGCTGTCCGTGACGAACGGAATAATAATGTATTGTATCTCTTTATTGACAAAGACGATGCGATGCGGTATGCTAGTATGCTAGAGGCAGAAGAGACCTTTCCTCCTATGTCTGTGACGGAGGTTGAAGACCGTCAGGTCATTGCTACCTGCGAACATACTAATTGTAAGTATAGTATCATTACTCCAGACGAACTTGTTATCCCTTTAATTGACGATGATCCAATTTCAGAAGATAAGGTGGAAAAACCTTCTTAGTACAGGTGACACCTTTACTGAAATTGATATAACAACTCATAAAACTAATCTAATTATTGGCACCAATGGAGCAGGTAAAAGTACTGTCCTTGATGCCTTTACTTTTGGCTTGTTCGGAAAACCATTTAGAAAGATCAGCAAATCACAACTTGTTAATAGTGTAAATGAAAAAGGTACTGTAGTAGAAGTAGAATTTCAGATAGGTAAAAGACAGTATCATATTAAACGTGGTATCAAACCAAACTTCTTTGAGATTTGGGAGAATGGTAAGATGGTTGATCAAGACTCGAAAGTCGTAGATCAGCAGAAGACACTTGAGAAACAAATATTAAAACTTAATTACAAATCATTCACACAGATAGTCGTACTTGGATCATCAACATTTGTTCCATTTATGAGATTACCTGGTGCTCAACGTAGAGAAATCATAGAAGATCTCCTAGATATAAATGTCTTCTCTAATATGAATGAGATCCTTAAAGTAAGATTGAAAGATATAAGGGATAGTGTGCAGCTGCACGAACTAAACGCCCAAAGCGTTAGAGAGAAGATCTCCCTACAAGAAGGGTTTATAACACAACTAGAACATAAGAAGAAACAACAGTTAGAGAATATCTTAGATGAACAGAACAAATGTGTCGCTAAGATAACTGAGGCCAATACAATGATAGCAGATCTCAATGATGAGATTGCAGAATTAAATGATCCAGAAAAACAGAAGAGTCAACTTTGCACACTATCACAAAAACTAACCAGTAAACTTAAGAAGTTAGAGAAAGAACAAGGTTTCTACCACAAGACAGATTCCTGCCCTACCTGTAAACAAGTCATTAGCGAGGAGTTTAAAAGTGAAAGGATATCCGAACTCGATACTAAAATCGATGAAATCAACGGAGCGTTTAAAGATATCGATGCTCGTCTTACTGAAGTTATTCCACCTCTAGAGAGGTTACGTGAACTGAGTGGTGAAATATCTAAGCAGATACAAATCACACATACTCAGAACGGTACCATAAAAGCATTAACTGCACAACAGAAAGATCTGGAAGCTAGTGGCTCTTCTATAGCCGTAGAAGCTGCGAAACTGCAAGAGATGCAGGAAAATTTAAAATCTGTCACTTTGTCACTTACGGAATCCAGAAAAGAATTGGATGTTCATATGACAGCAGGATTGTTGTTAAGAGATTCTGGTATTAAAACAAGAATTATTAAGAAGTATCTGCCTGTGATGAATAAACTGATCAATCAGTACTTAAATAAATTACAATTCTTTTGTAACTTCACGTTGGATGAAGAGTTTAATGAAGTATTAAAATCGAGGTACATAGATGAGTTCTCTTACGAAAACTTCAGCGAGGGAGAAAAGGCTCGCATTGATATCTCTCTCTTGCTTACTTGGCGTTCTATTGCTAAACTTAAGAATAGTGTTGACACAAACTTACTCATTCTAGATGAGATTTTTGATGGATCACTTGACACAGTGGGGTCAGATGAGTTATCATTCATCCTAAGAACGTTTAACGATAAGTCAAACGTGTTTGTTATCTCGCACCGTGATAACTTAACAGACAAATTTATGCGGGTACTACAGTTCTCCAAACCACAAAACTTCTCACATCTTGAGATCAAAGAATCTGGTGGTCCCGATTCACTTATTACGGAGTCTTAAATGACATCAACTATTTCAGAACAAGTTAAAACAGAACTAGCAGAAGCACAGAAGCATATGCGAGAAGCACTTTCTTTTGCTGCTAGAACAGAAAGTCCATTCCTTATTAAACACGTCAGTCAGATGGTGTTCGATATAGAACACATACAGGAAGTGGATGATATTCTTAATACCGTATCGTTGGAGAATCTATCAGTATGACACTCAAAACATTTAAAAAGATAGATAAAAAGGGTCGAGAAGAAACGTGGGAGTGGCAAGAAACTCCCGAACTGCTGAAAGCACTGGAGGTACTCAATGAAAGTTCCAAACTGGCAACATCACTCCAGCAAGGAGGCCAAAAGAAAACTTAAACCACAAGCATTGCGTCAAGCGAGAGCAAGACGTAGACAGTTGATAAAGTGTCTACTGAACCCCACCAAGCGTGGGGTTTCTTCGTATAATGGGAACATACAAATGGATCGCTCTATGACCCACTACGAAGTAAAAGGAAATCTTGCTAAACTACTTGCTACTGAAAACCTTGTAGTACAGCATAAAGCAGTGGACACTGCATCCTTCAATGTCCAGACAAGAATTTTAACACTACCTATATGGAAGGATCTAAACAATACTGTTTATGATCTGTTGGTAGGACACGAAGTAGGTCACGCATTATTCACACCAAATGTAGATCTTAGTGAATTGGGTGTTCCTCAAGGATATATAAACATAACAGAGGATGTACGTATTGAGAAATTAATGAAGCGTAAGTTTCCAGGCTTACGTAAATCATTTTACGAGGGGTATAAACAGTTAAATGAAAAAGATTTTTTCTCTATTTGGGATCGTGATCTTACTGAATTTAGTTTCGCCGATCGTATCAATCTACATTTTAAGATCGGTAATTATACAGACATTCCCTTCAATCCAACAGAAGCAATCATTAGAGATCAGATAGCAGAAGTAGAAACCTTTGAGGACGCTGTAAAAGCAGCACAGGCACTCTGGAAGTATAGAAAGGAAGAAGAGCAAGTTAAGAAGAATTCTATGCCTTCTGAGAGTCCTGAGAGTGCAGGTGGTGAAGAGATAAGTCAGCAACCACAGAGTTCACCTGATTTCGGTGAAGAAGAAACAGAATCACAATCTGAAGTAGGAGAAGGTGATCCTGCTGAAGGTAACGAATCTGATGAAGATGGAGATCAATTACCTCAAACTGGATCTACTGATGGATCGGATGCACCAGAAGATTTATCTACTCTAGAATCATTGGAGTCTAGGTTAAAAGATCTTGCTTCTATGGCCAAGAGTTATGAAGAGATTGATCTCTTTACTATCAAAAAAGCACCTATTGATAAGGTTGTTATTGACAACAAGACTTATACCGAAAGATGTAGAGAGCATTATGAGTCAAAAGAGATCTGGGTTGATGCTATGGAATCTGCTGATAAAGCATTCAACAAGTATCGTAAAGAAGCAGCAAGAGAAGTTAACTATCTTGTTAAAGAGTTTGAGTGTAAGAAGTCTGCTGCTGCATATGCAAGAGCAACAACATCTAAGACAGGAGTCCTAGACACTGCAATGCTTCACACTTACAAGTACAATGATGATATTTTTAAGAGAGTAAGTATTGTACCTGATGGTAAGAACCACGGTCTTATAGCTTTGATTGATTGGTCAGGTTCTATTAGTGATGTGTGTCACGATATGTGTAAGCAAGTAATGAACATTGCTTGGTTCTGTAAGAAAGCACAGATACCATTTAATGCTTACATCTTTACTACAGAGTGGGCAAGACCTAGAAACACTGATATTGAAAGTGATGTAGAATGGAATCGTAGTGTACCATACACATATGCTTTTGGTCATAACTTTAATCTAGTTAATGTTATTACCACTGATTGTAAGGCAAAGGATTTTGAATTGCAGTTAAAGTATATCTTCCGTTTATCAGCATTCTTTTCTGGTTATGGTAGTGCAGAACCATATGAGTATTCTAGAGCACTTTCATATCCTGTAGGATGTTATCTTGGTGGTACACCTCTATCTGATGCTATTGTATCTCTACATAGTGTTATACCTTATTTCCGCAAGAAGTATGGTGTTGAGAAATTAAATGTTATTCTCCTATCAGATGGAGAAGCGTACGGAGGTACCTATAACAGTGACACAAGAGCACTCTATGGAAAAGATAACGAACTCAGTCAAAAAACAGTTGAACACCGTTCGGCTCTACGCAATAATAGGACAGGACGTGTTTTTCCTCGTTTTGCGAATAATTATATGGATAGTATTGCTACCTATATTAAGGATCTTAAGGAATCTTATCCTGACTGTAATTTCGTATGCTTTAGACTTATTGAGAGTAAAGATGTTAGTTATTGGATTCGTAACGCCTCTTATTCTTGTGGGTACTCTGGATACGACAGAGATGCTATCAAGGCAAGATTTAGAAAAGAGAAGTCTCTTATCATCAAAGAGAAACTTGGTTATGATGAATTCTACTTGATGTCCACTAAGTCTCTCAGTCTTGATACTGACTTTGAGGTTGATGAAGGAGCATCTAAAGCTAAGATCAGAACTGCTTTCAAGAAGTCTCTTGGAAACAAGAGTGTCAACAAAAAGATACTCGCATCTTTCGTGGATATGGTCAGTTGATAAACTGTCCTTGGGGTGTACACAACACCCCTTCCTTCCACTATAATAGTTACATACACACAAAGATTTACTATGACCGTTATCTCCGATCTCCGTGATCAGTTTGGTACTCACATTACCGCTACTGAAGTTAAGAAGTATGCTAGAAAGGTTGGAGTAGGTTATCGTGCCATTACTAATAAGTTAAATGCTTTTAAAGTTAAGCGTGGCACTTGGGATCTAACAGTTAAAGAGGCACTAGAGAAAACCTATAGTAAGCCTGCTGGTATCCCTGCAACTCCTCAAGAGCAAATTAATTTAGTACCAGATCCAGATCCAAACTTTGTATCGTTTGGTAATTTTAATCGACTTAAGAAAATCATTAAGTCTGGTACATTCTACCCAACATTCATTACTGGACTCTCTGGTAATGGTAAAACGTTTGGGGTGGAACAAGCTTGTTCTCAACTTAAAAGAGAACTTGTTCGTGTAAACATTACTATTGAAACTGATGAAGACGATCTTATTGGTGG
>CETH01086089.1_pt1 | contig 18302 bp, 17 predicted proteins | sample 361461 | NCBI WGS metagenome assembly CETH01 (sample SAMEA2622695, study PRJEB7988) | marine metagenome | isolation source: saline water (ENVO:00002010), including
CTGAGGAAGCTTTCCAAATTGCTATAGATAATAATTTAACCATTCTTGGCACTTCTGATATACATGAACTAACAGAATGGACTCATGATATTTCTCGTGGAGGACACAGACCTATAACTTTTGTGTTGACAAAGGGGCTTTCTGACTCTGATTTAAAAAAAGCTTTATTTAAGGGAGAAACTCTTGTTTGGTTTAAAGATCTATTAATCGGTAAAAAAACTGTCCTGAATAAAGTTCTTAAATCTAATTTAATTTTCTCCAAACCTTTTTATCCAAAAGGGAAAACAATACTAAATGCAACTTTACAAAATAAAAGCGCAACCAAGATTCAGTTAAAATATACAGGTCAATATAGTTTTCACGACGATAGTGATATAATTACAATTAACCCTTATTCCGAATTAAAACTTAGAATAAAGACTCGTGAAATTATTGATAAAGTAAATTTGCCTTTTATTGTACTAAATGCTTTAGAAGGACCAAAAAATCATACAAAAATTGAGTATAATCTTAAAATAAATTAAACATGAAACAAAATAGAAGAAAGTTTATAAACGATATATTTAAAGGTACAGCAGCTATTAGCTTAAGTTCTCCTTTGTTAAATAATGATTTATTTGCAAACTATGTTTCTAAAAAATTAAAAATATCTCTTCAATGCTTCTCTTTTGCTTCAGAATTTTATAAAGGCAATTTTGATTTATCAAATTTTTCAAAAATTGTAAGAGAGACCTATAATCTTGATGGGGCTGAATTCTGGTCAATTCCATTTATGGGTAAAGAAAAAAATTCATTTTTTTTAAATGAGCTAAGACAAAAGTCTAATGACTATGGAATTAAAAATACTATCATATTAGTTGATTTACTTGATATGCAAACAATGAAACAAGGCAACAGTTTAGCATCAATTGATAAAAAAGAAAGGAATCAAGCTATTGAAGATCATAAACCATGGATTGATGCTGCTAAATCGATTGGATGTGACTCAATTAGAATTAATTTATGGTCAGATGCTAGCAAGGAAGAAGTAATGAAAGTTTCCATAGAGAGTATTTCTAAGCTCTTAGAATATAGTTCAGATAAAAACATAAGCATTGTAATTGAAAATCATGGAGGCCACACAGGAGATGCTAAGTGGTTGGTTAATTTAATTAAAAAAATTAATAATAAAAATCTTGGAACTTTGCCTGATTTCGGGACTTTAAACTTTTGTGTTAAAAGAGATCTGAACTTAGATTTTACAGCAAAATGCTTCAGTCAATATGACAAATATCTTGGAGTAAAAGAATTATTACCTTATGCAAAAGGAATAAGTGCTAAATCAACTCAATTCGACTTAAAAGGGAATGAAACAACAACTAATTTCAAAAAAATGGTTAGACTTATAAAAAAATCCAATTTTGAAGGCTATATATCAATTGAATACGAAGGAGCTATAAGAGACACTTTTGCAAAACAAAAGAATCATCTATCTACTCATGATGGGATTTTAGCTACAAAAAAATTATTAGAGAAATATATATAAAACTAAAGGTTATTCTAAAATCGTATATTTGAAAGTAACCTTAAAAAATATAATAATGAAAAAGTACTTAATATTATTAGTTGTTGCTTTCATTTTCTCATCATGTGAAACAACACCTAAAAATAATAATCCAAAATATGAAGCAAATTTAGCAACTGCAAAAAAATATTTTGAATTATTTAAAACTGAAGATATAGAGGCTCAAAAACCTCTAATTTGTCCTGGCGTTACATTTTACTCTCCTTTTATAGGATCAGAACCAGCTAAATTCGATGGTCTTATTGCGGGTAATAAAGCTTGGCAAGATAATTTTGAAGACATTACATACTCAGAGAGTGTTTGGCTTCCTGGCACTGACTCCTTGGGAGTTTTTAATGGAAGCGTCAGAACTTATGGAACCTGGACTGCAAAATTTTCTCAAACAGGAAATGTAGTTAGTGTAAACGCATATCATTATTTTGATTTTAATGATGCAGGGCAAATACATATACAAGGAGATTATTTTGATGCAACAGGTGTTATGGCTGCTGCTATGAAAACATCAGAGGAGTAATCTTAACTTTTCCAATAAAACAAAACCTTCATGTAATTATGAAGGTTTTTTTATTTGTTTATTTTAATAAAAATTAATTCTTCAGATTTAGGTGTATTTAACTCTTCAGGCAAATATTGTTCTAAAGGATATAAATACAAGGTATCATTTTCTATAAAATAAGTTGTTTTTCCTTCTATATTATCTGTAAAAGACAAATTATTTTGAATTTTATTTATTATGTTTTTTTTGTAAAAAACACTATCAATACCGGTATATTCAATTGATCTTACAAATAAATCTTGATCTATTGACCAGTAATAACTGTTTCCAATACTATCAACATATATTTTTTCACCTTCTTCAGAAATATAAGAATGAAATTGCCATAATCCCTCTAAATCTGATTTAGATTTATAACATGAACTAACAATTAAAAGTATTAACAAAAAAAATATAACTCTCATTTAATTATATATATTTAAATATTAAACATACTATACTTAAGATGTATAAAATTTATTTTTTAATAATATTAATATTTTTTAACTGTAGTTCCCAAAAAGATCACAAAGAAAATTGTATTATTGGTGAAAAGTTAAATATTCCTTGTACGAAAGAATATAATCCAGTTTGTGGATGTAATGGAGTGACTTATTCAAACAAATGTGTAGCTAAATCATTCGGTGTTAATGATTGGACCTTGGGAAAATGCTAATTAATTATTAAATTGTATATAACAAATATAATATAATGAATAATAAAGCCTTGTTTTTGATATTATTTCTATCATTTTTTGTTCTTTCATGTTCAAAGAACGATGATGATTCAACTCAGAAAAAACATGTTTTAAAAGAAGCCAGTAATTCTCATAAAATTGAGCTTCATTCTAATAATAGAGTTGCATCTCTGAAAATGTCAACTAGTGAATATAAAAGTTGGAAACAAAATAATGAATTTGGTAGTTCAGAAGCATCAAAAGCGTTATTTCAAGATATTTATAAAAAATTTGAAGATGATTATGATTTCATTTTTTTAATATTAAATGAAACTGAAATACCTGAAGGGCTTCCTTCTGGAAGATTATTAAATATTAAAAATGATATAGCTGGAATAGGGTTAAGTGTATATGATAATACTAATAAATATGGGTCTAAAGGAAGATTGAATGCTATCATGGAATTAAGCAAATTAAATTATTTAACTCAAGGACCTGCTTTACATGAGTTAATGCATAATTGGGGTAATTATGCTTTGCAAACAACTAATAATGCTCATTGGGGTTTTACTGGTGGAAGTGGCAAAGGACAATTAGGTGGTTTTAAACAAAGTACGCTTATTGAAAATGGAAATAACTCATACACAGTAAATAGTTTTGGAGAGGTAGCTAATGGGGGAAATTCAGTAAAATATAACGAACTTGAACTTTATTTAATGGGAATGATTCCTCTTTCATCTGTTAAGCCTTTTGATAATTTTTCTGAAATATCAAATAAATCTTTCTCCGAAGGAAAATACACCTTTAATTCTTCTTCAAGAAAAACATTTGACTCAACTTCAATTGAAAATCTTCTTGGAAAAAGAGAACCTTCTTATGAAAATTCTCAAAAGGATTTTAATTTACTTCTAATAGTGTTAACTGATAAAGATTTGACTGATGAAGAATGGGCAATTGTTGATGATCAAGCAGCAGAATTTGGAAAAAAAGGTGAAGGTTCTAACCCTGAACCCTATACTATTGATGGAGTGACATATCAGCCAAGGAAAACATACAACTTTTGGGAAGCAACAAATGGAAAAGGAACTTTAACAATTGGAGATTTCTAAAATTTAATAATACTATTTAAGTTTTGAAAAACTAGTAGGGTTTAAAAAAACCTGTTCAATCCTACTAACAATCGGACCATCCTCTATACTCTTATTATACACTTTATTCCAATCAGGATCATTGATAAACAAATCCCATGATTTATCCCTTTCCTCCATATTTGGAAAAGATACTATATAATACAAAGCTCCTTGATCTTTGTTATTCAAAATTTCATCAGCAAAAGAAGGCTTCTCTCTAATTTGAGAAGTCCAATACCCAACATTAGTAAAGCCATGTCTCTCAAATAACTTAGTGGTATGATTTTCAAATCTCGAAATTATATCATCAAACTTGCCTTCATGAGTATAATAAATTCGTAGCTCATACACTTCATTTTTTTTATTCAAAACGTTATTGCCATCAACTTCCTTAGACTTAGAAATACAGGATATGAATAAAAGTGATAGAATAATTAATCTAATATGTGTTTTCATTTTTTATTATGTTTTAAACTAAAATATTCTTTTTTCGATAAACTTTTTAGCTTAATATTGTCAATCCTAAATATAACTTAAAAAATGGAAACAAATTTTGAATTATTAGATTATGTAATTTTTATTTCATATGGGCTTATCATACTAGGGGTTGGTCTTTGGGTTTCAAGAAATAAAGAAGGACAAGAAAAAAATTCTGAAGATTATTTTTTAGCAAGTAAATCTTTACCATGGTGGGCAGTAGGAACATCACTAATTGCAGCTAATATATCAGCTGAACAATTCATTGGTATGTCAGGTTCAGGTTTTGCAGTTGGTCTTGCAATAGCCTCATATGAGTGGATGGCAGCATTAACTCTATTAATTGTAGGCAAATACTTTTTGCCAATTTTTATTGAAAAAGGTCTATATACTATTCCTGAATTTGTAGAAAAGAGATATTCAACAAATCTAAAAACAATTTTAGCTGTTTTTTGGATAGGTCTGTTTGTATTTGTTAATCTTGCATCCGTTTTATATTTAGGAGCACTAGCATTTGAAACTATTTTAGGGGTAAAAATGATTTATTCAATTATTGGATTATCTCTTTTTGCAGCTGCATATTCTTTATATGGCGGGCTATCTGCTGTAGCTTGGACAGACGTTATTCAAGTTGTTTTTTTAGTTATAGGAGGTTTTATAACAACTTATCTAGCTTTAAATACAGTTTCTTCAGGAGAAGGTGTTATAGAGGGTTTAAAAGGCATTTACAAAGCAGCTCCTGAAAAATTTGACATGATACTTGATAAAAGCAATCCAGAATATGATAATCTTCCAGGTATTGCTGTTCTAGTTGGAGGTATGTGGGTTGCAAATATTTATTATTGGGGTTTTAATCAATATATTATTCAAAGGACATTAGCGGCAAAATCATTAAAAGAATCTCAAAAAGGAATAGTTTTAGCAGCTGGGTTAAAAATGATTCTTCCCCTTATTATTGTTATTCCTGGAATTGCTGCTTATGTTATAGTAAATGACCCTGCACTTCTTTCAAGTCTTGGTCAAGAAGGTTTATTAAATATGCCAAATAATGAAACTGCTGATAAAGCATATCCTTGGTTATTACAATTTTTGCCAACTGGCCTTAAGGGCATAGCTTTTGCTGCACTTGCAGCGGCTATTGTTTCTTCTCTAGCTTCAATGTTAAATTCAACTGCTACAATTTTTACTATGGATATATACAAACAAATTATAAATCCTGGTGCTAGCGAAAGTAAATCTGTAAAAATTGGAAGAATATCTGCAGCTATTGCCCTGATTATTGGCTCTATTATGGCCCCTCTTCTAGGAGGTATAGATCAAGCTTTTCAATTTATTCAAGAATATACTGGTATTGTAAGTCCTGGAATACTTGCAGTATTCATGCTAGGTTTGTTTTGGAAAAAAGCAACCAATAAAGGTGCTATTATTGGAGCACTAATATCTATTCCGACTGCGATGTTTTTAAAAGTTGGCTCAAAGGGATGGGTTGAAGGAACTGCTTTAGAATCTGTTTTCCCTACACTCCCTTTTTTAGATCAAATGGGATTAACAACATTATTTACAATGTTAGTTATTGTTATTGTCAGTTTAAATCAAAATAAAGGAGCAAATGATATAAAGGGAATAGAATTAAGGAAAGGTGTGTTTAATACAGAACCTATATTTAATATAGGTTCCTTTGCAGTATTAATAATTCTTGCAGCTATTTATAGTATTTTTTGGTAAAAAATAAAACTAAAAGTCTCTATATTTTGAATCAAGAAATTGATTAGCATTAGATTCTTTAAACAAAGCTTTTTTACTATCCCAGTGAAGTTTTTTATTAGGAAATCTACCTGCAATAACACCTAATAAAATTGTTTCTGTTAACCTTGCAGAATACGAAAAAGGAGCTGTACATTCGGCCTTTCCAAGACAAGCATCTACAAATTCATGATAATGTAAATGAGCTTCTTTATCATAATCTCTGACAGGATTTCCCATTTTTATTGCTTCAGGGTATTTAGATAAGTCAATTTTTTTGTATTTGCCATCAACAATCAACCTGGGTAATTCCATAAAGTGAGGCAAAAGAAGTCTTCCTTTTTCTCCTATAAACATAGCTCCTTGATTTGGAAGCTTTTCTTTATTTGGCAATTTTAGATCTCTATGATATGAAGGAGCTCCAGGTCCATCAGACCAAATCCATTTTAATTTTTCAGTAGTTTGTTTTGTTCCAGGAAAAATATAAGTAACTGAATTTTTTTCAGGAAACCCATACCCGTTTGGTTTTCTACAATTATTTTTAATCGTTTCAGGCACATCTAATTGAAGAGCGTTATATGGAGTGTCAAAAATATGCACACCCATATCACCTAAAGTACCACATCCATAATCAAGAAGTTTTCTCCAATTCATAGGGTGATAAATATTTTTTTTATAAGGTCTTTTAGAGGATGTTCCTAACCATAAGTTCCAATCTAAATTATCAGGAACAGGATCTGAACCTTTTGGGGGAGCACCGTCGTATCCCCAGTTTTTTGGTGACCAAGCTCTTACAGTATTAACTTTTCCAATAATTCCTCCTTGAATTAAAATAGTTGCAAGTTTATAATCATAAAATGAATGAACTTGAATACCCATTTGTGTAATTAAGTTTTTGTCATCTGCAATTTTCCTCATAGACCTTGCCTCGGTTACATGGTGAGTTAAAGGTTTTTGACAATATACGTGCTTATTTAAATTCATTGCCATAATTGATGCGGGAGCATGTGTATGATCTGGAGTAGACACAACTACTGCATCTATTTGATCTTTCATCTCATTAAGCATTATTCTATAATCAACATAAGCCGAAGCTTTTGGATGAATTTTTTTTGCTTCATCTAATGCTTTAGAGTCTACATCACATAATCCAACAATGTCGACTGAAGGATGAGATGAGATTGAATTTAAATCTGCAGCACCCATTCCTCCAACTCCTATTTGAGCTATTCTTACTATATTGTTTTTATTCATTGACCAAATTGAAGAAGGCAAAATTGTCATAGACGCTAAGGCAGTTGCACTTTTTAAAAATTCTCTTTTTTTCATATTTTTTCTAAAATAATGTTTCTCCATCGTATTTTTAAATCCCCTCCAGAATGAATTTGAAGAGCAATTGAGCCTTTTCCCTCTCTTATCTTTTTATCTTTCAAATTAATCATTTTTATTCCATTCAACCAAGTTTTAACATTATCTCCCTTAACCATTATTTTCATAGAATTCCATTCACCATACTTTAAATGTTTATCTTTTTTTTCGTTAGGTTTAATTAGCCATCCCCTTCCGTATGATTCATATATTCCACCAGTATTATCTCCAGGTGGTGCAACTTCTACTTGCCAACCACTAATCTTAGTTCCTTCAAGAGTTGATCTAAAAAAAACGCCACTATTTCCATTAGAATCTTGTTTAAATTCAAGAGTTAAAATAAAATCATCATAAAATTTTTCAGTGGACAAATAACCATATTCATTATCAGGTCCACTTTCACAGACTAAATCTCCATTCTCTACATACCATTTTTCAGTTCCATGAATATTCCAACCTGATAAATCAGTACCATTAAATAAAGAAAATGATTGTGAAAAAGAAAAGTTACATAATAAAAAAAATGTTATTATAAATTTTAATTCATTCATGATATAAAATTAAATATTTTGAAATAATTTAAAAAAATAATTATTGAATATAATTGATCCTTTTAGCAAATCTTCCTTTACTGTCTCTATTTCTCTCCCTTCTTTGAGCATCCTGAAATTCTTTTTTTGTGTAGCGCTTTCCATTTATATATATTGATGTAAGGCCTTCAGGGAAAGTATAATGTAAAAGGTTGCGTTTCATTGAGTTAAATATAAAAAATATATTCTTAACTAAATGAAAAATTAATTAAAATTTAATTAGAGTTAACCAAAAACTAATAATTAGTTTATCATTAAGATTAATCATCTTTATTTTTCTCAACAGTTTCTTCTTCAAGAATAAAAAAATCTTCTTTTTCTTCAACCCAAGAATACTCAGTATCAGCCTCCTTAGATTTAGGATCATAAGTTACCTCTACATATTTATATCTTTCAACATTTTCCATTTTTACTTGAACTATAAAAGTATGTTTATGCCATCTACTAAAAGGACTTACATATGTTTCATAAGAATCCCAAATAATATTTCTTGTGTGATCTAAATTTGTAAACTTTTCTTCAACAAGAAATTTTACAATCTTATTAATTTCTTTTACATTAATAGGATCAATTTCTCCTGCATCATTCTCTACAAAATTTTCATGTTCTTTAACAAAGTCAGAGAGAGCAACTTTATCATCATTAACCTGTGAAAAAATAGATATAGTATTAAAAATTAAAATTACTGTTAGTAAAATTCTAATATTAGTTTTCATAACTTTTAAATTTATTGTCTTACAATATTATTAATAATAAATGAAAGACTCAAAATTTATATTAAAACATCTACATTCAATAAATTAAATATTTAAATCAAAATTTTAATAACATCAATACAATTGTTAATTTAGCAAGCTTTATTATTGTATATATAGATTATGGATTGGTATATGAAAAATAGATGGTGGATATGGGCAATTTTAGCTGTTTATCTATCTTACAGAATAATAATCTCAGTAATTTATTAATAATATTTATTATTAAAAAAACTTTAGATTATAATGGTAAAAAACTATCATCATTTCCTGTTTTGTTATATTCTTTTTTTATTTTCAATTACATCTTCTAATGCACAAATAAATACAAGCAATATTGAAATAATCCGAGATAATTACGGTGTTCCACACATTTTTTCCAAAACTGATGCTGAGCTAGCCTATGGATTAGCATGGGCACATGCTGAAGATGACTTTGAGACAATTCAAAAAGCATATCTAGCAGGAAATAACCTCCTTTCAAAATTACTAGGAATAAAAGGAGCTGGAGCAGATTTCTTAACTCAATTCATCGGGTCTGATAAATTAATTAATGACCTATATGAATCCAAAATAAGTACAGAATATAAAAAAATTCTTGAAGCATACTCTCAGGGAATTAATCGATTTGCAGAATTAAATCCCGATAAAGTTTTAATTAAGGAGCTATTTCCTTTAAACCCTAAAAAACTTTTAAAATATGCTCAATTACAATTATTTGTATCATCAGAAGGTGATTATTGGATAACTAAGATTTTAAAAAATGATTTAAAATATCAGGTTGTTGACCAATCAAATAATATATATACTAATGAAGAAACAAGAGGGTCTAATGTTTTTGGTTTCAATAGCTCCATGACAAAAGATGGAAATACTTATTTAGCTATAAACACCCACCAACCATTAGATGGTCCTGTTTCATGGTATGAAGCACATTTATCGAGTGAAGAAGGAACAAATATTCTAGGAGCTCTTTTTGCAGGAAGCCCACATGTTCTTATTGGTGCAAATGAAAATATAGCATGGTCTCACACAGTAAATAGACCTGATAAAACTGATGTCTTTGCACTAGAAATGCATCCAAAATTTAAAAATAAATATAGAGTTGATGATAATTATTATGATCTAGAAGAATATAAAGCAACCATATTCATCAAAATTTTAGGAATCCCAATAAAAATCAAGAGAAAATATTACAAAAGTATTTACGGTCCAACTTTAAAAAACAATTCGGGTTATTATTCAATCAGGACGCCTTCCCTCTTCGAGATCAGGGCAATGGAGCAATGGTGGAGAATGGGTAAAGCTAAAAATTTTACAGAATTTTATAACATAATAAAACAGAACTCATTACCAGGATACAATATTGGTTATGCTGACAAAAACGATACAATTTTTTATATTTCAAATGGTCTAATCCCAAAAAGAAGAGATGGATATGATTGGAAAAATGTTGTTCCTGGTAATACAAAAAAAACTTTATGGACAGAAATGTATAAAACAGAGGAATTACCTCAAGTAATTCAACCTAAATCAGGGTATTTTTATAATGCTAACCATTCTCCATTTTTATCTACTTCCAAAAATGAAAATCCAAAAAAAGATTCATTTTCAAAAAATATGGGTTTTGAAACATATGATAATAATCGATCAACAAGGTTATATAAGCTTATTGAAGAAAAAAAAGAATTAGATTATAATGACTTTAAAAAAATAAAGTATGATAATTACCTGCCAAATCCTCTGTCATATTCATGGATGGATATAAATGCTCTTTTTGACATTAATCCTAATAAATATCCTGAAATTTCAAATATTTTAATTCAAATTCAAAAATGGGATAGAAAAACAGATGCAGATTCATATGGAGCTGGTGCTTATGCAATATTTTATTTAAAATTGAGAAAATATTATAAACAAATACCTGAACCAAAGATTTTTCCAAAAACTTTTTTAATAGAAGCTTTAAAAGAGACAAAAAAACATATGCTTAAATTCTTTGGAAAAGAAAAAGTTAAGTTAGGAGAGTTTCAAAAACTTGTTAGAGGTTCTAAAGAAATTCCAATTTTTGGATTAAGAGATGTAATCACGGCTATGTCATCAGTTCCTTATAAAAAAGGAAAAACAAGGGTTACAGCTGGAGAATCATATATAGAATTAATCAAATTTACTAAAGATGGGCCTGAAATAGAATCAGTAATTTCTTATGGTTCGTCTGATAATCCAGATAGTCCCCACTTTGATGATCAAATGGAAATATACTCTTTATTTAAAACTAAAAAAATGTCATTAAAAAAAGAAAAGGTTTTACTTAATGCGAAAAAAATATACAATCCAAAATAATTAATTTAAATCTATTGCCTTTTTGTAAACAGACTCATATTGTTTAATTACCTTTTTTATATCAAATCTTTTTGCATTTTCAAATGCTTGATTTTTGAGGTTTTTTAATAACTCATCATTAGACAAAATTTCAATTGATTTTTTTGCCATTTTATTTATTTCACCAATATCAAAAAGAAAACCAGAATAATTATCTTTATTTAACTCCGGAAGACCTCCAACATTTGTGGAAATTACAGGTACTTTATGAATCATAGCTTCAAGTGCTGATAAACCAAAACTTTCTTTTTCAGATAAAAGCAGAAAAAGATCTGAAAAACTTAAAATATCATGAATTTCAGAAGTATTTCCCAAAAAAACGACTTTATCATTTAAATTATTCTTTATACAATATCTCTGAGCTTTTGATTTTTCAGGCCCCTCACCTATCATAATTAATTTAGACTTAATTTTAGAGCTTATCTGTTCAAAAACATAGAGAACATCCATAATTCTTTTTAATGGTCTAAAATTACTTACATGTGCAATTATTTTCTCATCATCTTTCGCGAGAAGATTTCTGTCATATAGATTCTTTTTTAAAGCTTTCTTTTCAAAATCTATAAAATTATGAACAACTTCAATATCTTTTTCTATATCAAATAGTTCAATTGTATCATTTTTTAAACTTTTTGACACAGCAGTTATACAATCAGAATTATTTATACTAAAAGAAACTGCTGTCTTATAAAAAGGGTGACTTCCAACTAAAGTTATATCTGTTCCATGAAGAGTTGTTACAATTGGAATGTTGATTCCATCATCTTGAAGCATCTTTTTTGCCATATAGGCTGCATATGCATGAGGTATTGCATAATGAACATGTAAGATTTCTATTTTATTGTCTTTAACAACATCTACTAATCGACTTGATAATGCCAATTCATAAGGTTGGAATTTAAAAAGAGAATATCTTGGGACATTTACTTCATGGAAATTTAGCTTTGCATTTAAAGCTTCAAGTCTTACAGGCTGACTATAAGTTATAAAATGAATTTCATGACCATTTTTAGATAATTCAATACCTAACTCAGTAGCAACAACACCACTGCCTCCAAATGTTGGATAACATACTATTGCAATATTCATCTTATTTTTCTGTTAAGGCTTCATAAACTATCTGCTGCATTCTAGTTCTAATATTATGTTTTGCTATTAGATTTCTTTCCATAGAAGGATAAGTTCTATTTGATAAAAATACAACAATGATTTCATTCTCTGGGTCCGCCCATGTATATGTCCCTGTAAAACCTAAATGTCCAAAACTTTTATTTGATGCTCCTCCAAAAGTAGGACCACTATCCAAACTATTAATTTGAGGTTTATCAAAACCTACTCCACGTCTATTTCCTTCATTACAAAAATAACAGTAATTAAAACTATCAATATTTTTTTTTGATAGGATTTTCTTATTATCATAAACCCCACCTTGCAAATACATCTGCATAACAACAGCAATGTCAAAAGCATTAGAAAACAATCCTGCATGACCGCCATCTCCTCCTTGCATTGCAGCTCCCATATCATGCACGTAACCTTTCAATTCAGAATTTCTATAATAACTATCTATTTCTGAAGGAACTATTTTAGCTTTATTTTTATTTTTTAATGGAAAATATGATGTGTTTTTTAAACTTAATGGATTAATAACCTGATCTTGGACAATTAATGACAAATCTTTATTGAACTTTTTTTCATAATAATATTTTAAAATATAAAATGGCAAATCAGAATACCTGCTTTCAGAATTTTTTAAAATCGGACTATTAACAATTTTTTCAAACATCTGATCTTTATAAGAATTTTTTATATATAAATTTTCACTAACAAGAATTGAAAACTTGTTATTTTTATTTTTTCTATAAAACTTCCTTTTAGGTTTATTTCTTTTATTAATAGTTTTTTTATAAAATGGTATCCAAGGAGTAAAATATGAAAAATGAGACAACATGTTTTTAATTGTGATATTTTCTTTATTACTCCCTTTAAATTCGGGCAATATATCTTTCAAAGTAGAATTTAAATGAAAATCTGAATTATCTACTGATTTTATGACTAAAGGTAAAGTTCCAATAATTTTTGTCAAAGATGCTATATCATATACATGATCATTTTTAACACTTATTCTTTTTTTGTAAGTATGAAAACCATGACTTTTATGATAAACAATTCTACCTTTTCTAGCGACTAACATTTGAATGCCTGGAGTCATCATAGAATCAATTGCAATTTTAGCAAGACTATCCAGTCTATTAAGTTTTTTTTCATTGAAGCCTACAACTGCTGGATTAGAATATTTTAAATGATTAACAGGTAATAAATCAATACCGGAATTAAAAACAAAATCTTTAGATCCTGTTACAGGAAGTCTTCCTGTAATTTTTTCAAAACCAAATAATGCATTTACACTTATTTTTTGAGCGATATTACTATTTTGGTAACTTAAAAGTATTGATGATATGTTATTTAAGCCTTCTATGCCTTTTAGAACATATGGTTTTACAAAAAGGTTTAGAATAACACTTTTTTTATCTGATATCTTTTTTATTAAATCAATTTCAGCTTTATTCATCTTTTCAGACTTATATGGAGTTTTGTTTGATCTATGAAAACTTATAATGATTTTATCATAATTTTTGATTTTTATTTCATAATTATTTGAATCTACTTTTTCTAAAGTTTTAATTTTATATTTCTTGCTTAATTCATTCCTATATATATCACTTGAGGCATCTCCTAATGAAATATGAGCAATTCTTTCATCTAATTTTAATGGTAAAAGGTTATCCTTATTTTTTAAAAGGGTTAATGATTTCTTTATTGCTTTATAATTTAAAATTGAATCTTCTCTACTATTTAATTCCTTGGTTATATCATTTAATTTAATTGGCTTATAATTATATAAACCTACTTTATACTTTGCTTTTAGTATTTTTTTTACTGAATGGGAAAGTCTTTTTTCAGAAATAATTCCTTTTTTATAAGATTTTTTAATTGCTTTAAAACCCTTTGGAGTATCTCTAGATACAATTAATAAATCATTACCGGCTAAGAATGCTTGTAGATCAACATTTTTAGATTTAGAATTTTTAAAAACACCATCCATATTTAAAGCATCAGTAATTATTAATCCCTTAAAACCCATCTTTTGTTTTAATAAATTCTTAATCAAATCGCTTGATAATGAGGTAGGGTTTTTATCTGAAGTTAAAACAGGTACATTTAAATGTGCAATCATAACAGATGAAATACCTTTTTCAATTAATTTATAATATGGATATAATTCTATGTCATTTATTCTTTTTTTGCTGTGTCTTAATATCGGTAAAGTTTTATGAGAATCCTTGGCTGTATCACCATGACCAGGAAAATGTTTTCCTGAAGTTAAAATACCTGCCTGATGATGTCCTTGCATTAATGCAATTCCATGATTTGTAACTAGTTTCTTTGATTCTCCAAAAGATCTATTCCCAATAATAGGATTACTAGGGTTTGTGTTAATATCTAATACTGGTGAAAAACTTATATGAACCCCTAATCTTTTTTCTTGAACTCCCATTCTAAAGCCAATTTTTCTAATTAATGAAGTGTCTCTAATTGCTCCCAAAGTCATATTCCATGGAAAAGACATGACAGAATCCAATCTCATAGAAACTCCCCATTCTGCGTCCATTCCAACCAATAAGGGTATTTTAGAGTTCTTTTGAAATGAATTTAACCATTTTGTTTGTTTATAAGGAGAACCAAGAGAAAAAATAACACCCCCAATGTGATATTTATTAATGAGCTTTAACGAAGAAATATAATGCGTTGAATCCTTTCTAGAAAAAACCATTGGCATAAATAATTGCCCTATCTTTTGATCAAGGGACATTTTATTATAAATGCTATCTACCCATATTTCTTGATTTATTCTATCGGCAATGTTTACTAATAAGGGATCATTTTCTTGAGAAAATAAATTTAAAATAAAGAACAAGAAAATAAATAAAAATTTCTTCATTTATAAAAATTTTTTGTGCCAACTATTTTCAATTGTAGTTTCCCAACTGTTTAGATATAATTTTTTTGTGTCAATCATGTTATTATAAACTATTGAATCTTTTGATAGTTTATTTTCTCTTATCATTTTCTGAAACTCTAACAATGAAATGGAATTAATTTCATTCCCAATTTTATAAGCAACATCAAGTCTATTTAAAAAATTTACTTTCAAAATAGATTGAAGATTTTTTATAAAATTTACAGATTTATCAATAGAGCACCCCGAGGCTGAATTTATATTTTCATTTAAACCAATTATTAAGAACCTATTATATCTAATCTCATAGCTTGATTCGATTTCTTTATTGTGAGATGACCAATTATTTAAGAAAAATTTAACTTCTTTTTCAATTAATTCAACATCTGTACTACTTAAATTACTGTCTGATTGATATATCCAAACTTTTGCATTAGGAGGTAATAAATTAAAAGAAACATACATATTATAAATCTTCAGCGTTAGCTATTAATTCTGCAATATCCATTACAGACACATCTTTTTCTTTATTTTTAATTCCATCTGTCATCATAGTATTACAAAAAGGACATGCTGCTGCAATAATATCAGGTTTTGTGTCAAGAGCTTGTTCAGTTCTTAAAATATTAATGTCCTTATTACCTTTTTCAGGTTCTTTAAACATTTGAGCGCCACCTGCTCCGCAACATAAACCATTAGATTTTGAATTTTTCATTTCTAATAAATTAGCTTTTAATTTTTCAATCAACTCTCTTGGAGCTTTATATTCATTATTAGCTCTTCCTAAGTAACAAGGATCATGATATGTTATTTTTTTTCCTTTGAACTTTTCTCCTTCTACTTTCAATTTACCGGATAACAATAACCTTTTTAAAAATTGAGAATGGTGAAAAACATTATATTTTCCTCCTAACTCTGGATATTCATTTTTTAAAGTATTAAAACAATGTGGACAAGTAGTTACAATGTCCGTAACATTATATTTGTTTAATGAATTAATGTTTTGTAAAGCTTGAATTTGAAATAAAAATTCATTGCCAGATCTTTTTGCTGGATCTCCACTGCAAGACTCTTCAGCACCAAGAACTGCAAAAGAAATATTAGAATTATTTAGAATTTTAACAAAAGCTTTAGTGATTTTTTTTGATCGATCATCAAAACTTCCAGCACATCCAATCCAAAAAACAACTTCAGGCTTTTCTCCTCTAGAAGACATTTCTAATAAAGTTGGAACTTTCATAAACTATATAAAAATTTTAATCTTTATTATCATCAAATACTTCTATTGTAACTTCTTTTTCAATTAAATCTGTAAACTTTCCATTATATCGAGTTGCTTTGACTAAATGATTGTCAATCCAATGGTAATTACCCCCTCTTGGTTTTCCCATCACCATACTATGATATTTAAAACCATTTTCATTTAACCATTTTTCGGTAATTTCTCTGTGAGATTCTAATCTAGCAGTAAAAAAACAAATTATATGCCCTTGATCATACCACTTATTAAGTGTTTCTAATGCATCTGGATAAACTTTTGCAGTTGCCATTCTTTCTGGCTCTTCATTCGGAATATCATCACATATTGTTCCATCAATATCAATTAGATAATTTTTTAATCCTTCAGGTAAAACAGGACTAACAACTTCTCCTTTTTCAACTTTTTCATGTAAATACTTGTCAACTTCTTCTTTTTTCATTTTAATTAATTTAATTATTTTCTTTTGCCCATAACATTCTATCTTGATTATTAAATGGCCATGGAGCACCATTATTTTCAATATTACTCATCATGTTATTTAAATCTACTGGAGCCTCTGATTTCTCCATGACTAAATATTTTCTCATATCCATAATAATCGATAACGGGTCAATTTCAATTGGGCAAGCTTCAACACAAGCGTTACATGATGTACAAGCCCATAATTCCTCTTTAGTTATATAATTGTTTAATAACTGCTTGTTGTCGGATACAAATTTACCTTTATTTTTAAAAATATTAGACCCTACCTCTTCTAATCTATCACGTGTATCCATCATAATTTTTCTCGGGGACAGTTTTTTGCCAGTCAAATTTGCAGGACAAACACTACTGCACCGACCACATTCTGTACAACTGTATGAATTCATTAATTGAACCCAATTAAGATCAAAAACATCACTTGCTCCAAATTTATCAGGAACTTGATCGTTTTGATCATTTGAATTTTCAATTCCTAACATTAATTTAACTTCATTGGTTATGTTTTTATCTATATCAAACATTCCTTTAATATTTAAATTAGCATAATATGTATTTGGAAAAGCTAAGAGAATATGTAAGTGCTTAGAATAATATAAATAGTTTAAGAAAATAAGAATAAAAATGATGTGCATCCACCAAAATGATCTTTCTAGTATAAATAAATAATTTATATCAAATGAAACAAAAAGTGGTTTTAAAAAGTCAGAAATAGGAAAAAACCCAGCTTTTATATAACCTTCGTAATTATTATCCTGTAATAGGCTATCTGTTGAATTCATTAACAAGAATAATGTCATAATAATAAACTCAAAATAAAGAATTAAATCAGCATCTTTTTTGGGCCAATTTTTCATTTCTGGTTTCCAAAATCTTTCAATTTTTAATATATTTCTTCGAATCCAAAAGAATATAACTGAAATTAATACTAATAAAGCTAATATTTCAAAAGAACCAATTAAATAGTTATATAATTCTCCCATATAATCTGCAAAAATTCTATGAGTGCCTAAAATTCCATCTACTACAATTTCAAGTAATTCAATATTAATAATTATAAAACCCACATAAACAATTAAATGAAGAATTCCAGCAATTGGTTTAGCACCCATTTTAGATTGGCCAAAAGCAACACGAAGCATGTTAAAAATTCTTTTTTTTCTATTGTCCGATCTATTAACACTCTTACCAAGAGAAATATTTTTATATAATTTGTATGTATTATTTACAAAAAAATAAAGAGCTAAAATTAAAATAAAAGAAAATAATAAATTAGGTAAAATATCCATATAAATTATCTTTTGTAAAGGTATTAAAAAA
>CETH01135518.1_pt1 | contig 18293 bp, 23 predicted proteins | sample 361461 | NCBI WGS metagenome assembly CETH01 (sample SAMEA2622695, study PRJEB7988) | marine metagenome | isolation source: saline water (ENVO:00002010), including
TTGATACAGGTAGACGTGGATTTTTTACAACAATGAAATCAGACTATGTATCAATAGAAATATTAGGGCTTTACTGGCACTTTGTAGATTTAGTATGGGTTTTTATTTTCGCTTTTTTCTATCTCTGGTAAGATAATATTATGAATGAAAATACAGAACTAAGTAAAAATAAACAAAAACCAGCAACAACACATAAAATTGGAATCTACCTTTGGATATGGGGTCTGTTGTTTGTTTTAAGTTTTTTTTCTTACATGGTTGACTGGTATCAATTTCAAGGCCTATTAAGATGGTCTCTAATATTGTTTTTCATGTTCTTAAAAGCTGGACTTATTATGGCTTTTTTTATGCATTTATTTTGGGAAAGATATGCACTAGTCAACGTTCTTCTTTGGCCGATGACAGCCATAGCTTGCTTTGTTGGATTAATGGTAGCAGAGGGCAAGTACACTGTATTCACTAGACTAATTTACTTTGTTCTAGGAGAATAATTTAGGACAAGGAATTAAATTGCTTAATACTCAAACAAAAACACCTGAATATAAAATAAGCTACATTAAATATTTAAAAGCTTTATATGAATTGATGAAGCCAAGAGTAATGTCTTTAGCTATTTTCACATGTGTAGTTGGTTTCTTGATCACACCTTTTAAGAATATAGATTATTTATATGCAATCTTATCCATTACAGCAGTTGCACTTGGATCTGGTGCTGCAGGAGCTTTAAACTGTTGGTACGAAGCTGATGTTGACTCATTGATGTCTAGGACTTGTTTGAGACCGATACCAACTGGCAAATTAACAAGAAAGCAAGCTCTTATTTTTGGAACTACATCCTCTTTCGTTTCAGTTATTGCCTTATACTTCTTTTCAAATATTGTAGCTGCTTCTTTGTTAGCATTAACTATATCATTCTATGTTTTTATTTATACAATCTGGTTGAAAAGAAAAACTCCTCAAAATATTGTTATTGGAGGGGCTGCAGGGGCATTACCACCAGTTATTGGTTGGTCCATAGCAACCGGTGAAATTTCATTAGAGTCTATTATTTTATTCTTGATCATCTTCATTTGGACGCCGTCACATTTTTGGGCCTTAAGTCTTTTCAAATCAGATGATTATAGAAAAGCAAATATACCTATGCTTCCAGTAACGTCCGGGATTGAAACCACAAAAAAAAATATTTTGATTTATTCTATAATTTTATTTCCTGTAGCTTTAGCTCCATTTTATTTGGAATTTTTAGGTTTAATTTTTCTATCATTCTCACTTCCATTAAGCGCATACTATGTTTTTATTTGTTTTCGACTATTGAGGGCTAAAAAAAAAGAATTAGAAATAAATATAGCAAAACAAATATTTGCTTTTTCAATTCTTTATCTTTTTGCAATTTTTATATCAATTTTAGTGGATAAGTTTGCTTAAAACAAAAAAACCTTACATAATTTTTTTATTATTACTAATTTTAGTATTATGTTTTTCTATTTTTTTCTTAAATCAAAACAAAAATAACAATAGCAAAATAAATGTTAAATTAATAACAAGTGTTCATAAAGATTTAACTTTTAAGTTCCAAACAGACCAAAAAAAAATTACCATTACCCCAGGAGAAATTAAAACTATAAATTACACAGTAAAAAATTTTAGCGAAAAAAAAGCGACTGGAATGGCTACTTTTCAAGTTTATCCAAGTGAGCTTAAAGATTACATTACTAAAATGAACTGTTTTTGTTATGAAGAACAGACTTTAAAAGCAGGGGAGACAGAAAAGTACGCGTTAGTTTTATTGGTTGACCCAAATGTGACAAAGAATATAAAAGAAGCTATAATTCAATTTATTTTTTTTAAAAAATGACTTTAAATTATTTAAACTCAGAAGTTAATCAGATGTGCGCTGTTTGCGTTTCAGATACGTCTGGTGGGCAAATTGCTCTTTTTGTTATTGTTATCTCGTTTATATTTTTAGGTTTACTAAGAGTGTCATGGAACAAAAATTTTAAAAAAGCTAAAAAATCATTTAAATAGTGGAATATATTAGCACAAGGAATAAGAAACAAAGCTACAGCTTTAAAGAAATATTTTTAAGAGGGCTAGCACCAGATGGTGGACTTTTTATTCCAAAGGAAATTAAACGTCTAGACGAGTCTAAAATTGAGAAATTATCACAACTATCATACATTGACCTTGCAACAGAAATAATATCGTATTTTTGCTCACCAGAATTAGAGAAAGATAAATTACACGATTTAATAAAAAAATCTTATAAAAATTTTCTTACCAATGATATTGTTAAAATAAAAAAAGTTGGAGATATAAATTTAATAGAACTTTATCACGGACCAACACTTGCTTTTAAAGATATTGCAATGCAAGTTCTTGGCAACATGTATGATGAGTTCAATATTACTTCAAAAAAAAAGATTAACATAATTGTAGCTACATCTGGTGATACTGGATCAGCAGCAATTTCAGCTTTTAATGATAGAAAAAATATTAATGTTTTTGTTTTACACCCACATAATAAAATTTCAAATATTCAAAGAAAAATTATGACAACTATTGGATCCAATAACATTTATAATATTGCGTTAAAGGGTTCATTTGATGATTGTCAAAATTTAGTAAAAGAAATGTTTTCAGATAACTCTTTTAGAGAAAAGATTAACATGTCAGGTGTTAATTCTATTAATTGGGCAAGAATAGTTTGTCAGGTAGTTTATTATTTTTTCTCTTATTTCAAGTTTCAAAATAAAAAAGTTACTTATGCTGTACCAACTGGTAACTTCGGGGATGTCTTTGCTGGATATGTAGCTAAAAAAATGGGACTACCAATTGAAAAGCTAGTAGTTGCTACAAATGAAAATGATATTTTGGAGAGAGTTATAAACACAGGTTTATATAAACCAGCTAAAGTAAAACCCTCCTTGTCGCCTAGCATGGATGTTCAAATATCAAGTAATTTTGAGAGATTACTTTTTGATGTACTGAATGAAGATGACAAACAGGTATCAACTTTTATGAGTGATTTAAAATCCAAAGGTTCATTCTTGTTAAACAAAGAACAGGTCTCTATTATAAAAAAAAATTTCAGTGCAAAAAAAATAAGTGATAAAGAGACTATTGAAATAATAAAAAATTTTTCAAAAGAGCACAATTTTGTATTAGATCCCCATACAGCAACTGCAGTTGGTGCATCTAAATTAATTAAAGATACTTCTGAAATTTTAGTTTTGGGTACAGCACATCCTTATAAATTTCTAGAAACAATTAAAGTTGCAACGTCTCAAGAGGTAGATGCACCAAAACAAATAGCACATTTGATGGATAAAAAAGAAAAGTATGATATTTTAGAAAAAAAGGTAGACAAAATAAAAAACTATATAATAGACAAAATAACGTGAAAATTAAAACTGGAGATAAATTACCCAAGAATGATTTTTTTTACTTAGATGATTTAAATGAAGTAAAAAAAATTTCAACATTTGATTTATTTAAAGATCAAAAAGTTATAATTTTAGGCATGCCCGGGGCATTCACAAAAACTTGCTCCGCAGTACACTTGCCAGGGTATGTAAAAAATTATGATTTAGCTCAAAAAAAAGGAGTAAAAAAAATAGTTTGTATAGCCGTTAATGATCCAAATGTAATGAAAGCTTGGGGTCAAAATCAAAATGTAGGTGAAAAAATATTAATGGTTGGAGATCCATTTTGTAAATTTACTAAGGCTATTGGGGCTGAAGTTGATAAATCGGCAAAAGGTTTAGGAATTAGATCTAATAGATATACAATGTTATTAGAAAATGGAGTTGTAATAAAAATCGAACAAGAAAAAGAAACTGCTGCCTGCAAATTAACTGCAGCAGAAAATTTCTTAAATGGGATTTAATTATTTAGTTGGAAGTTGATTATTTTTCCAACCAATTTTTTCTTCACCGTTACCTCTAAAACCATCCGAAACATTCAAACATTTGAAACCTTTTTCAGATAATAATTCTGCTGCTCTCTGAGATCTATTACCCGATCCACACATTACAAGAATTTCAAAATTTTTATTAATTTTTAAATTTTCAAAATCTTTTACAAAATTTTCATTAATAATTCTTCCTTGGAACTGAGATGATAAAAAATATGTTTTAATACCTATTTTGTCACCATCGGGTTTTCCAATTTCACTCCACTCCTCTTTAGTTCTTACGTCAAGCAAAATAGTTTTTGGATTATTTTTAATATAATTTTTAATTTCTTTTGATGGAATTTGTTTAATCATTTATTTAATTGCTCTTTGTGCGAGATCATCAGCTAAATTATTATATTTGTTTTGAGCATGTCCTTTGACCCAAACCCATTTTATCTTATGTTTTAAAGTTAAATTCTTCAATTTTTTCCACAAATCTTTATTTTTTACTGGTTTTTTAGATGAAGTTTTCCAGTTATTCTTTTCCCATCTGTTTATCCAAATTGTTATACCATCTTTGACATATTTTGAGTCAGTAAAAATTGAGATCTCTGATTTATTTTTCAACTTTTCAATGGCCTTTATTGGAGCAAGCAATTCCATTTTGTTATTAGTGGTTTTTTTTTCATTTCCAGATAGCATTTCTTCAACTTCATCATCTTTAATTATAATTGCAGCCCAACCACCTGGGCCAGGATTCCCAGAACATGCACCGTCTGTATATATTTTGTATTTCATTTTAAATTATATAGTCTTCAAAATTTTTTGCATTTTTGTGAAATTCTAACCTTTTAAGGTATTCTTCAGGATCTTTAATTTTTACAATAGCGTCATCTACTGCGTTGATATAATCAAAAACTCTTGTAAGAAGAAATCTTAATGCAGCTCCTTGAGAGAGAACTTTTATTGCTTTTCTTTCCTCTTTAGATATTTTTCTAATTTCATTATAGCCTTCCATAAATTTTTTAGCTTTAGTTACATTAAAGCTCAAATTTTGCTTAATACCATCAAAGCATAAAGCATTAAAACATATTGCAATTTCAAATGCATAAAAATCATTACAAGAAAAATAAAAATCAATAAAACCTGAAAACTTATTATTTTTAAAAAAAATATTATCATTAAAAAGATCTGCATGTATAATTCCAGATGGTAAATTTTTAGGCCACTCTTTCTCAATATTAATTAAATTTGCTTCGATTAATTTTGGGAGATCAGGATGAATTTTGTTGCACTTATCTTTGACTTGGGTAAAAATTCCCCTCCAAGATTTTACCGAAAGGTTATTTTCTCTCTTAAAATTAAAGTCTTTTGTAATTTGATGAAAACGCGCTGTTTCATTTCCAACTATCTTACATTCAGATGGTGAAAGACTATGCTTTGACTTTCCTTCTAAAAAAGTAACTATCATAAATTTCTTATCATTTAAATCTGATATGTAATTATCTTTTTTATTTAAAATTGGTTTTGGACAAATAAATTTTTTTTTACTAAGTTCAACCATCAATTTTGAAAAAAAAGGCAGATCTTCATTGTTAACTCTTTTTTCATAAATAGTTAAAATATATTTACCTTTTTCTGTTTCGACAAAATAATTTGTATTCTCAATTCCCTCCTTAATACCTTCAAACTTTTTTAAGTTTCCTAATTTATAACCTAAAAGAATATTATTAATTTGTTCTTTATCTAACTTAGTATATATGGCCATTTAATTTAGTTCTTTTGGTAATTTAAAAACTACTTTTTCATTTGCAGTAACAACTTCCTCTATTGAAACATTCATATCTTTTTTTATTTCAGAAATAAAATTTTGAACTAACTCTTCAGGTGCAGAGGCCCCAGATGATAATCCTATTATTTTACAATTTTTAATTTTATCTAATGGAGCTTTTTTTCCATAAAATATTAACTCAGAGTTTTTACATCCTGACTTTTTAGCAACCTCCACTAATCTTGCAGAATTAGATGAATTTCTACTGCCAATTACAAAAAACATTTCACAGTTCGGGGCAATTTTTTTTACAGCAGCTTGTCTGTTGGTAGTCGCATAGCAAATATCTTCTTTAATCGGACCTTTAATTTGAGGAAACTTTTTTTTTAGCGCATTAATAATTTCAATTGTATCATCCACCGATAATGTTGTTTGCGTTACATAAGCCAAAGGTTTATTAAATTTTAAAGTTTCTACTTCATTAACAGTTTCAATAAGTTTTATAGAGCCCTTTGGTAACTGACCCATGGTTCCTATAACCTCTGGATGATTTTTGTGCCCAATTAAAACTATATTAAAACCTTTTTTAAAAAGCTGCTCCGTTTCTCGATGCACTTTAGATACTAAAGGACAAGTGGCATCCACATAAAAAATATTTTTAAGTTTTGCCTCCTCCGGTACTTTTTTTGGAACTCCATGAGCAGAAAAGATAACAGGTCTTGACATATCAGAAATTTCAGAAATTTCTTCGACAAAAACAGCGCCAAGCTTTTTAAGTGACTCAACAACATTTTTATTATGAACTATTTCGTGTCTTACGTAGACTGGAGATCCATATTTATTTAAAGTTTTTTTTACAATCTCTATAGCTCTATCAACACCTGCACAAAAACCCCTTGGTGCCGCCAGATAAATTTTAATTTCGTTTTTCATTAATTTCCAATAAGTATTCAAGCAATATATGCGGAAAAGTTAATGACGCCAAACCAATAAATATAACTTTAACAATTACTTCATTTAAACCATAAGAAAATGATAAAAAAATTATTGCAAATATATAAAGCACTATTGTCACTATAGTTAATGGCAGGGCTTTTTTTATAAAAATCTTAATACCACTTTGAAAATTATTAGGGTCAAGATCATTAGATATAGAAATGATATGTCTAATAGAGTGAAGAAAACAAAAATAAATTGTAAAAGCAAATAATGGATCGAAAGCATAATTGAGAATAAGTATAGATAATAGATCCAAAAATATAATTTCAAAATCCACAAACTTATTTCTAATTACAAAACAAATGTAGCCTAAAATACTAAAAGTTAAAAAAACATTAATAATCCAATGTTCTTCTTTAAGTAATATTAAAAAATTTTCTTTAATAAATAAAATCTCAAAAATTTTTAAAGTTTCTTCAAAATGAAAAAAAAGAGGTGAAAACACCACAATTGATCCTTTAACTAAATATAAGAATTGATCAAAATATGAGTTCAAATCGTTTAGGAAAGAAGTATCTTCCCTACCAAAATGATAAGAAGCAATGATTAAGAATGATATTAAAGTATATTCAGGAAAGAGACTCCATATAAAAATTACAAAAATAGAAATTAATATATAAATAAAATAAAAAACGAATTTGTTTGAAGTTTTATAAATATTTAATAATTTATTTGCTTTAAAATTATCCATTGCTCCATGAGATATACCAATTGACAAAATAAAAAATAAACAAACTGGAGCAATTATAAATTCATTAGTAATTTCAAATTTACTTTTTATAAACAAAGCTAAAATAGATAAAAGAATTGTAAAAATAGAAAAATAAAATGTATGTTTACCGTAAATATTTTTTATCATACTAATTAAAAATAGATTTAATAAATAGCCACTTTGGCATTCTTAAAATAATTGATATATCTTCAAAAATATTACTTTTATTTGATAAAAATTTTATAGAAGATTCATAAGAACTGTTAAATATTTTGGAAAATATGTTAGGCATTTTATCAGGATATTTTTTTAAAACTCTTAGAAAAATCCCATCTAAAAATTTATATTTCTTTCCTATTTCATACAATTTAGCATTCTGAATATTCTGAATATTTTTTCTTATATATCTGGAATGTTCTTGAATATTTAAAAAGGTATATCCTGTACTTAGGCGTGTCATTGCACCAGCAGTACCAATATTTATTTTATTTTTTTTTCTATCATTCAAAGGATAAAAAAGGGGTATTGCACCTTCTTCTTTAAAATTAATTTTATAATCTTTGATGCCTAAATTATTTAAATAATTTTTAATTTGAATATCATAATCTTTAAGAGAATTATCATCCTCAGATAACCATGTTGTTTCAACCATTGCTTTGTTTTTATCAAATGGTAAAACGTAAAAGAAATGAACACTATTTCTTTGGTCACAATTAAAGTCCATTAAATCAAAAATCTTTTCATTAAAAAAATTACTTTTGGTTTCAATCTCAACACCTTGAAAATGTTGCCAAAGATTTGAATTATTCTCTTCGACTGCTGGTAAACTATTAAATATAAAGGATTTAGAAGTATTTAATTCATTAATATTACGAAAAAATTTAATATTTTTATTTTTTTTTAATTGAGAATTAATTTTTTTATAAAAAAGCCCACTATCAATACTTTCGTAAGGAAATTTATCACATTTAATTAATTTTGATCTAGATTTTGTTTTTATAGAAAACTCTTTCCAGCTTTTTTTAACACAATCCTCAAAATTATGCTTGTCAACTTTCCAAAAAGACCAAGTTTTATCTCTCTTATATTCTTGTCTTGGTTCAATTATGGCCAATGTTTTATTATCAAGTTTTTGATGAATATCTAGTTCATAAGCTAAAGATAAACCCGCACAACCACCTCCAATGATTACATAATCAAATTCTTTCATTCAATCCTATGTCCTCATTAATTATATTGTATTCATCTTCTTTTTCGTATTTTTTTCTTTTTATAAAAAAAAGAAATATTAGGTCCTTTAAAGAAAAAAAAGTTTGAATTAGTTTTCCAAAAGTAGATACATATATTTTTCCAGCATTTCTATAACTCTCAATATCTTTTTTTTTTAATATCTCTTTGCCTATTTCTCTATAGACTCTTCTAGCAACAATTATAGAAAAACGACAACTTAAAGGTATATCTTTAATACCTTCAAAAGAACTATCATAAAAACTATTAGCTTTTGAAATAGTGGCTTTTATATTTGTAAATAGATCCTCGGAGTTTTTAATTAGATAAACTCTATTTTTTTTTTCGTCCTCAACAACATCTCTTGCAATGTTAGTTAATTGCATTGCAATTCCTAAATCTATAGCTCTTTGTAGAGACTCCCTTTTTTTTACTCCAAATATTTTTGCCATCATCAAACCTACTGTTCCTGCAACTCGATAAGAATATATTAATAGCTCTTTTTCTGATTTAATTCTTACTTCCTCTTTTAGGTCAGAATTAACACCGTCAAATAAATCATTTATTATTTTCTTTGAAATATTTCTTTCATTCATTAAACCCCACATATTTTTAATAACACTATCCACCTCATTCCTTTCATCAAATTTTGCTCTAAATATTTTAAGTTCCTTTCTTTTAATTTCTAAATCTACATTTTGGTCTGCAATATTATCTATTGTTCGACAAAAATCGTATAAAACTGAACATTTAAAATAAATCTTTTTTGGTAAAAAGAAGCCAGACCAATTGAATGATTTTGCATATATAGATAAATAGTTTTTAGTAGTCATTATAAAATTTTATCAAGAACTTTTGCCGATGAGATTACACCTGGCATGCCTGCTCCAGGGTGAGTACCTGCACCAACAAAATATAAATTATTAAAAACCTCTGACTGATTATGAAATCTAAAATAAGCAGACTGGGAAAATTTAGGCTGAATAGAAAAACCAGAGCCATGCAAAGTAGCTAAATCTTTTTCAAAATAGTCAGGTGTTAGGTAAAAATCATTTACAACGTTTTTTTTGATTCCTGGTAAAATTGATTTCTCCATTTTATCTAAAACTAAATTTTTAAATCTCTCACCCTCATTAGACCAATTAATATTTGAAAGATTATTTGGAACTGGAACAAGAACGTAAAAAGCATCCTGATCTTGTGGTGCCATATTTGGATCTGTAGCCGAGGGTCGATGTAAATAATAACTTATATCATCAGAAAGAACTTTATCTTCAAATATTTTTTTTAAGTGCTCCTCATATGATTTGCCAAAATAAATCGTGTGATGAGCAACTTTTTTATATTGTTTTTTTGATCCAAAATAATAAACAAATAGTCCCATTGAGTAATCCATCCTTTTTATTTTTTGATTAAATAAAAAATTATAAGTTTTTTTAGATTTAATTAAATTTTTATAAACATTAGGTGGGTCAGAATTACAAACTACATAATTACAATTAATAATTTTTTTACGATTAATTTCGACACCCTTAATTTTTTTATTCTCAACAATTATTTCTGTGACCTCAGCATCTTTGATGATTTTAACACCTTCTTCATTCATTAATTTCTCAATAGCCTTAACAATATTTCCAGTGCCACCCATGGAATAATGAATACCCCATTTTTTTTCTAAAAATAGAATGAGGGCATATATGGAAGTAGTTGTAAACGGATTCCCACCCACGAGCAAAGGGTGCATGCTGAAAACTCTTCTTAGCTTTTCATTTGAGATGTAGTTTGAAACCAGGCTATAAACGGATTTATAACTTTTTAAATTTAATAAAGCTGGTATTTGTTTAAGCATAAAAGGCAAGCTATTAAAAGGCTTATCAGATAAGTCAGTGAACCCTTTATTAAAAATTTTTTCAGTAAAATTTACTAGTTTATTATATCCACCATAGTCATCGGCTGAAAATTTTTTTATCTCTTTTTCCATGAACTTCTCATCACCTGAATAATCAAAAGTTTCACCATCACTAAAAACAAATCGATACCATAATTTAAGTGGCACTATTTTTACATAGTCAGAAATCTTTTTATTAAATAATGAAAATAATTCTTCAAAAAGATAAGGTGCTGTTATAACAGTTGGCCCTCCATCATAAGTAAAATTTCCTCTTTTAAAAACTCTTGCTCTACCACCTAAATCTGGATGTTTTTCAACTAATGTAACATCGTATCCTTTTGCTTTTAATCTTAAAGCAGAGGCAAGACCGCCGAGTCCTGATCCGACAACTATAACCATTTTTGTCATTTGTTCTAATCTTACTCTAGATAGATTTGTTTTTTAAAATCTTTTTTGTCTCTTCGATGCTTGAAATATAAATTTTATCGAGTTTTTTCTTATCAATTGAATTTTTAATGATTTTTTTAACTGATTTTATAGCCACTTCAACTGATTGATTTTTTATGTCTCTTACAGCCTGTATTTTCATTTGTTTAATTTTTTCTTCAGAAGTTTTTTTTCTATTTTCTATAATTTTATGAAAATCATCATTTGTTTTAATTATCATTTTTTCAGAATCTTTTTTAGCCTTTAAAATCATATTTTTTATTTCTTCTTTTGATCTACTCACCTTTCCCTCATACTCACTTAAAATATTTTTTGCTTCATCTTTTAATTTTTCAGCATTATCTAAGTCTAATTTTATTTTTTTTATTATTTCATTAAGAGATTGATCAACTTTCTGTGGAACTTTGAAATATAAAATCAATCCTATAAAAATTAAAAATGAAATAGCAACCCAAAATGAAGCATCAATTATCATAACTTCACTTTATCCTTCTCTTTAATAACTTCAGATACTGTAGCTTTAATACTGCTCTTATTTCCATCTTCTCCCAAAATATTTTTTAGAAGTTCAGAAACAATTTCTTCAGACATCAAACTCATTTTAGTAATAGACTCTGATTTAAATTTTTTAATTTCATTTTCAGTGTCCTTTGTAGCCTTATCTATTTCTTTTTGGATCTTATCTTTTTTGATTTGTATGTCTTCGTTCAATCTTTGTCTATTTTCTAAAAGGGTTTTTTTTGTTTCTACTTTTGCATTATTAATTATCTCATTGTAAATTTTAAGTTTTTTCTCAGCTTCTTCTCTAAACATCTTAGCTTCTTCTAAATCTTTTCTTATTTTATCCTCTCTTGTATCAATGTTTCCCTTAATTTTAGGAATAAATATTTTTGCTATCAATAAATAAATTGATAAAAAAATTAAGGTTAACCAAAAAGCCTGGGACGCCCAGTATTTAGGGTCAAGCTGAGGCATACCAGCCTCAGCTGCTATTGTACCCTTACACAGAAGTGTAAAGAAAACTAAATAAATAAAAAACTTTTTCATATTTTAATTATTAGATTAATTAAAATGCAAAAAGTATTATAAGTGCAATAACCAAACCAAATAGTCCAGTTGCCTCTGCTAAAGCAAATCCTAAAAGTAGATTAGGGAATTGTTTTTGTGCTGCAGATGGGTTTCGCATTGCTCCGGATAAGTAATTTCCGAATATTATTCCAATACCAACACCAGCCCCAGCCAAAGCAATTGCTGCTAAACCTGCTCCAATCATCTTTGCTGCCTCTAGTTCCATTTTTCCTCCTTTTCTATGTTAGTGATGTAAATTTAATGCATCATTTAAGTATATGCATGTTAAAATTGCAAAAACATAAGCTTGTAAAAAAGCGACCAGTATCTCCAAGCCTGTTAACGCTACTGAAAAACTTAAAGGAAGCCAACCACCAATCAACCCTAAGCTTATTACAAAACTTCCAAAAACCTTTAACATAGTATGTCCAGCCATCATGTTTGCAAAAAGTCTTACTGACAAACTAATAGGCCTACTTAAATAAGAAATAATTTCAATTATTGATATTATTGGAAGTAAAACTATTGGAACTCCACTGGGAACAAATATTTTTAAATATTTAAAACCATGAATTACAAAACCTAATATTGTTACACCTATAAAAATAAATATTGCAAAGGTAAGAGTTACAATAATATGACTAGTTACTGTAAAGGAGTAGGGTAACATACCAACCATATTGCAAAATAATATAAAAACAAAAAGACTAAAAATAAATGGGAAAAAAGGCTTTGCTTTTTTACCAGCAGTATCACTTATCATTTTTGCAATAAAATTGTATAAAATTTCAGAAATCAATTGTAATTTACTAGGAATTAATTTTTTTTCTCTTGTTCCAGAAAACAAAACTAATACGATCAATGCAGCACTTATTACCATAAACAAACTAGCATTAGTGAAAGAAAGGTCTACACCTGAAATTTCAATTTCTGGTCCAATTCTATTAACTTTAAATTGGCTCATGGGATTAGTTGCCATAAATTATTTATCTTCCTCTTGCATTCTCTTTGCTGCTCTAAAAACGTTTAAAATTCCTGCGCCTGCACCAAAAAGAAAAAATAATATTATTAGTAATGGTTTAGTACCAAACCAGTTGTCTAAAATAAACCCAATTATTGTCCCAACAGCAACCGCAGCAACAAGCTCCGTCCCTAACTTGAAAGCATTTCCTAGAAAAATACCCTTTTTGTCATTAACGTTTGTGTTTTCCTTTTCTTCTAATTTAGATTTTGCAATTTTAAGGCGAGTTTTTAATTTCTCTAGATCCCCCATTTAATTTTTAAGCAACCAACTCTTCTGCTTTTTGTAAATTTACAGCCACAAGTTTGCTTATACCCTTTTCCGGCATTGTGACTCCGTATAATCTATTCATTTTTGACATAGTTAAAGCGTGGTGAGTAATAATTATAAATTTTGTTTTTGTAACCGCAACAAGTTCTTCTAGTAAAGAACAAAAACGAGTCACGTTTGCATCATCTAATGGTGCATCAACTTCATCCAACACACAAATTGGAGATGGATTAGTTAAGAATATAGCGAAGACTAAAGATAAAGCGGTTAGAGCCTGTTCTCCCCCCGAGAGCAAAGTTATAGATTGCAGTCTTTTGCCCGGAGGAGAGACTAACATTTCCAACCCAGCTTCTAAAGGGTCATCAGAGTCAACCAATTCAAGCTTTGCACTTCCGCCATTAAATAACTTTGTGTAAACCTCATTAAATTTTTTATTCACTTTTGTGAAAGCTTCTAATAGCCTTTCCCTTCCTCTTTGATTTAGTTCATTTATGCTAGTTTTTAACTTTACGATTGCTGAAACTAAATCTGCTCTATCATCTTCCATTTTTTTAATTGTTGTTTTATAATTTTCCATTTCAATATCAGCTCTTAAATTAACTGAACCCATAGACTCTCTATTTTTTTTCATATTCTCCAATTTTTTTTCTTGCTCTTCGACACTGGGCATATCATCTTTTTCCAGCAAATCTGAAATATTCAATAAATTATTAATATTTTCAATTTTTAGTTCATTTTTCATCATGTAAACTAAATCCATTTTTCTTTGGTCAATTCCTTCCATAGTTGCTTCAAATCTAGCTTTACCTTCTCTAAGAACTGTAAATTTTTCTTGTACTGATTTTAAATTTTCATTAACTGAGTCATACTTTTCTTCTATTTTTTTTATCTCAATTTCAATATCTTCGTTATTTTTTTGGGTATTTTCAAGATTTTGAAGATTTTGTCCTTTTTGAATAGATAACTTTTCTGGATTTTTTTGGTTTTCTTCAAGTTCAATTTCTATATCTTTTTTTCTTTTATTTAACTTTGAAAGCATCTTTTCTGAGTTTAATTTAAGATCTTTCCAATTTTCTAGTTCTTGATCAATATTTTTAATTCTTTCTTTTCTCTTAATAGAATTTTCATGAATTGACTCATTTTTACCAAAATTTGAAGCATATTTTTCTTGGGATACAGTTATACTTTCAACCAACTCTTTAAAATTTATAGTCAAATCATTTGTTTCTGCACTTTGAATATTGTTAATTTCATTATTTATATCTCTAATAAGTTGGTCGTTCTTTATTTTTGCATCGTTCAGCCTTTCTTCTTCAAGAAAAGTTTTAACTTGTTCGTTAATATTTTTAAAATTCTCTAACATTTTCTTTTGACCTTTAAAGTCAAATGATCCCAACCTTTTTTCAAAAAAGCTATCAAATTTTATCTGTTTATCTTTTAATTCTTGCTTTGCCACATCAAGATTTATTTCTGATTTTTTTTCAATATCGATTAATTCTCTTTCGGTTTTGATTAATTCATTTTTTTCTTCCAGCATTCTTTTTTCATTCAACGAAGCATCCAAAGATATACTTTTCTCTCTTTCAATATCAGAGTCGATTAATCTAATATTTTCACTCAATTTTTTGTTGTTTTCTTTTATATCTATTTCCCTTTCGTTTAAGTTAGAAATTTCAAGGTTTAGTTTTTGAATTTTTGATAAATTTTCAATTTTTTTATCTCTCAATGGCTGTATCTTTTTATTCTCTTCTTCCACCAAATTATTAATATGATTAATATCTTTTTCAACCACGGCCATTTCCTTTTCGATACTATCTGACTTCTCTTTTATTTTACTTTTTTCTTTATCTATTTCCTGAATTCTTAAATAATAGAAACCTGCCTCTGTTGCTTTAATTCTCCCTGATATTTCTTTATATTTACTTGCTTCTTGAGCTTGTTTCTGTAAATTCTCTAATTGTTTTTCTTGTTGTCTTTTAAGATCGTCAGCTCTTTTAAGATTATTTTCAGCTGCATTTAGTCTTGTTTCTGCTTCATGTCTTCTTAAATGTATTCCAGAAATTCCAGCTGCCTCTTCTAATACAGATTTTCTTTCAGATGGTTTTGCGGTAACAATCATTCCAATCTTACCCTGACTAATCATAGAAGGCGAATGCGCTCCGGTTGAAAGATCAGCGAAAAAAGTTTGAGCATCTCTAGCTCTTACTTCTTTATCATTTATAAAATATTTTGAACCTTTGTCTCTTTCAATTTTTCTTCGAATAATAATTTCGTCCAAATCAATGTATTGCCCGTGTCCTTCTTTGTCTTGATTGTCAATGGTAATTGAAACTTCAGATATATTTTTTGCTGGTTTATTCGATGTTCCTGAAAAAATTACATCCTCCATTCCTGAACCTCTCATACTTTTGGCTGATGTTTCACCCATACACCACCTTAGGGCTTCAACTATATTTGATTTACCACAGCCATTAGGACCAACAATCCCCGTTAAACCATCTTCTATAAAAAAATTAGTTTTATCGAAAAATGATTTAAATCCAGACATTTCTAATCTTTTAAATTTCATTTTAAAATAATTTCTCTATTTCCTTTTTAAAAGATCTATAATCATGTTTTCCCTCATATTTTTCCCCATTAATAAAAATAGTTGGTGTTGATTTAATTTTAAAGACTTTTTGTGCATTAATAACTTCTTCCAAAATTTTTTCCTCCAATTTTTCAGATTTTAAACATTTTTCAGTAGCATTTTTGTTTAATCCAAATTCTCTAGAAATTTTTATCAATGATTCATTTATATCATTTATATTACCTCTTGAGGTCCAATTTCTTTGCTCACTATATAAATGAGTTAATAACTTGAACCTATTTTCTTGATTTTTCTGACAGTGTAAAATTTTTTCAGCATTAAGTGCCGCCAAATCTAATGGAAAGCCTCGATGCTCAAACTTTGCGAAATTTTTTAGTGAGTCATCATTTTTCATTTTGACAATTACTTTATCATGAAAGTTAGCACAGTGAGGACAGGTTAAAGAGGAAAAGACAATAATATTAACATCTCCATTAATGCTCCTTTTTTCTGTTTTGTTATCACAAGACAATATTAAAAATAAAGAAAAAAAAAGGAATACTATTTTTATAAAACTATTTAGAGTTTTTATTTTCATATTCTTTCAATAAATTGTTAAGTCTTTTTTGTAAGTTCAAATCCTCAATTTCATCAATCTTTTTATTTATTTTTTTGTTTTTCAGACTTTTGGTAGAAATTTTATCTTGATAACGAATTTTTTCATCTATTAAAACTAATTTTATTTGTTTTATAAACTCATAACCAAAAAAAGAATTAATTTTTTCTATTATATTTTTTTTGCTATATTCTACATCGATTTGATTTCCGTGAATTACATTTAATAAGAGCACACCGTTTTTGAGCTCTTTGTTAGTTTTAATTGATTTCGGATAGCATATTTTGGAAGTCTCTTTTCCAACAAGTTCACTCCAATTATTTATAATTGAAGAATAATTATGCCCACCTTTTTTTAAAATTTTACCTATTGAACCTGGTAATGAATTTCCAACTGTGCTTAATCCTTGAATAGAATACATTGATTTATTAATATATTTTTTCTTTTTATGCATTTAAATAACAGCTTATCAAAAAAAATAATTTCTTGGTATGATAATAATAAGCGCAATTTGCCATGGAGAGTAAAATTTAATTCACCCAAAAAACTTTATTATAGATTATTAAGTGAATTTATGCTCCAGCAGACTCAAGTAAAAACTGTAATCCCTTATTTCCAAAGATTCACAAAAGAGATTAACAGCTTAAAAAAACTTTCTACAACAAGTGAAAGAAAAATTTTAAAACTGTGGGAAGGTCTTGGTTACTATAGACGAGCAAGAAGCCTTACTAAAACAGCCAAAATTATTTATAATGAGAAAGAGTCAATTTTACCTAAAACTTTAACAGAAATTAAAAAACTTCCAGGTGTTGGAGAATACACTGGAAATATACTATTAGCGTTGGTTTATAACCAGCCAAGATTAGGTATCGATGGAAACGTCAAAAGAGTCTTTTCAAGAATTTTAAACATGCATGAGAATAAAGTTGATTTTGAAACAATGATTTTAAAAAACAGAAATAATTTATTTTCTTTAAAAAGAAACTCGGACTTTGCTGAAGCCATGATGGAGTTTGGTGCTTTAATTTGCAAACCTCAAGATCCTCACTGTATTATTTGTCCAATTAAAAGAAATTGTAAATTTTATAAATCTGGCAGTTCAAAAAAATTAAATTCTACAATTAAAACAAATAAAAAAAATTATAATATTTTTTGTTATCTAAATAAAAATAAACAAATTGGTTTGACAAAAAATAATAATCTAGGTTTTCTAAAAGAATATATTTTACCAATAGTTGAAGAAAAATCAAAAAAAAATAAATTAAAAAATTGGAATTTTCTTTGTAATTACAAGAACTCTATTTCAAATAAAAGGTTAGATATTAATTTATATTATAAATTTTCAAGTAAAATTCCAAAAAATTTGAATTGGTATTCAATTCATAATAATAAAGAATTTATACCAACATTTACAAAAAAAATATTTAAACAAGTAGAGAATTTATATTGATGAAAAAAAAAATTGCAGTTATAGGATCTGGAATTGCAGGATTAACTATAGCAAATTTATTCAAAAATAATTCAAACTTTGAGATAATGGTTTATGAAAAAGAAAAAATTTTAAGTCTAGAAGAAGGTTATGGAATACAATTGGCACCTAATAGTACCTCTATTTTAAATAAAATAGGATTATCTAATATAAATAACAAAGATTTTTTTAATCCCACTAAATTAAATTTTTATTCAGACGACAATCAAAAGATTTGTGATTTAGATTTATCAAGATTTAATTCAGAAAAATTTAAGTATACAACTTTGAAAAGATCAGTTTTAATTGAATTTTTAAAAAATAAATTATTTGCAAATA
>CETH01162113.1_pt1 | contig 18275 bp, 18 predicted proteins | sample 361461 | NCBI WGS metagenome assembly CETH01 (sample SAMEA2622695, study PRJEB7988) | marine metagenome | isolation source: saline water (ENVO:00002010), including
AAAAAATGCATCTAGAATATTTGCAGAAGCAAATGAAATATTAAATTATAATTTATTAGATTTATGTACAAATGGTTCTGAGGATGATTTAAAAAATACTTTGATAACTCAGCCAGCTATTGTTGCAACTTCAATGGCTTTATATAAAGGCATGGAGGAAAAATTGAATGATCAAGGAATAAACATATCTCCTAATATTTTCTCAGGGCATTCCTTAGGCATACTAACAGCAGCAATAGCAAGTAATAGTCTGAGCTTAAAAGATGGCATTGAAATTGCGTCAAAACGTGGAGAAATCATGTCAAAAAATTATAATATTAGACCAGTGACAATGACTGGTGTAATAGGCTTAAATATCGATGAAGTCAAAAAAATTTGCAATGAAGCCACTTCATCTGAAAATGATAGAGTTGATGTCGCAAATTACAACTTAGAAAATCAAATAGTTATATCTGGACATGTAAATGCAGTAAACAAAGCTGAAAAAATTGCTCAAAGTAAAAAAGCAAAGGTTATTAATTTGAAAGTTAGAGTTTCAAGTCACACTAAATTACATGTAAATGAATCAAAAGAATTTGCAGATGTAATTAACAACTATAATTTTGCAATACCAGACACACCAGTGCTATCCAATATTTCATCTAAGATATTAAATTCAGCAGAAAAAATTAAATTTGAACTATCTAATCAGATACACAAGCCTGTGCTTTGGTACAAAAATATGGAAACTCTTTCATTAAACAATATAAATATATTTATTGAAATTGGTCCGGGCAGCGTGCTTTCAAGATTAGTAAAAAAATTCATGCCAAATGTATTAAGCTTTTCAATTTCGAAAGATTCAATAGATAATTATCCTATAGGCAGCATATTAAATCATAGAGGAGAATTCTAATGCAGAGAAGAGTTGTAATAACAGGGATTGGAATGTTAACGCCTTTAGGAAATAATACTTCTGAAACATGGGAAGGACTAATCAATGGCCAATCAGGAATTGATTATATTAAATCTTTTGATACCTCGGACTTTGAATGTAAATATGGCGGTGAATTAAAAAATTTCAGTGAAAATGATTTTATAAGTGAAAAATTAAATCGAAGACTTGATAGATCTTCAGTATTAGCTCTTGCTGCATCAAAGCAAGCCATAGAAGATGCTGGTTTAAATATACCTGATCATGCTGAAAAAACTGGCATTGCATTAGGCACTGGTATTGGAGGCGCTCACTTATTGATTGATAATTATGAAAAATTACAAAATAAGGGACCAAGAAGAGTTTCGCCTTTTTTAATTACACACATGCTTCCAGATACTGCAAGCGGTTTATTATCAATTGAATATGGGGCATTTGGTCCGAATCTTGCTGTTACAGCTGCATGCGCAACAGGTGGAACCGTTATTGGAGAAGCATTTGAAATGATTAAGAGAGATGATGCAGATATTATGATTACCGGTGGTTTTGAAGCATCAATGCACCCAGTCTATTTGGCTGCTTTTCAATCAATGAAAGCATTGGCATTAGATGACGTCCCTGCAAACGCATGTAAACCGTTTGATTTAAATAGAAGCGGTTTTACTTTATCAGAAGGAGCCACAATTCTTGTGATTGAAGAATTAACCAGCGCAATAAAACGTAAAGCTAAAATTTATGCAGAAGTCATTTCATCTGCAAATGCAGCTGATGGATATGATATGGCAACACCACATGAAAATGGTAGAGGTATAAGTTTAGCTATAAAACAGTCTCTGAAAAAAGGTAATTTGAAACCTGAGATGATTAATTATATTAATGCTCATGGCTCAGGCACACCAGTAAATGACAGAGTGGAAACCAAAGCAATAAAATCAACTTTTGGCGATCATGCATACAACTTATCTGTTTCTTCATCAAAATCAATGACAGGGCACATGATGGGTGCGACTGGTGCAACTGAAGCAGCAATTGCAGCGCTAGTATGTAAAGAGCAAATAATTCCACCCACAATTAATTTACAAAATAATGATCCAGATTGTGACCTCGATTATGTACCTAATACAGCAAAAACAAAAGATGTTAATTATTCAATGAGTACTTCTGTAGGCTTAGGTGGCCATAATGCAGCAATTATTTTTAAGAGATGGGAAGATCATGAGTAACAAAAGAGTTGTAATTACTGGTATCGGAATGATAACGCCTGTTGGCAACTCAACTGAAGAAACATTTAATAATCTGCTAAATGGAAAAAGTGGAATAACAGAAGTGACATTATGTGACACGTCTGACATAGAAGTAAAAATTGCTGGAGAAGTTAAATTTGATCCATCAAAATATCTTGATAATAAACAACAAAAAAGAATGGATCGGTTCACCCAATTAGCTATTATTGCAGCAAATGAAGCAATACTCGATTCAAATCTTAATGTAGAGCAGGTTAGTAATGAAACGGGTGTAATTATTGGATGTGGCATAGGAGGGTTAACAACCTTAGAGCAACAATATGATGTATTGGTAAATAAGGGACCACAGAGAGTTTCTCCATTATTAGTCCCAATGTATATTGCAGATATGGCAGCAGGGCAAATTTCTATTCAGCATGGAGCAAAGGGTCCAAGCTTTGATACAGTTTCTGCATGTGCATCTGGAACAGACGCAGTGGGTACAGCATATGAAATCATTAAAAGAGGTGACTCTACAGCAATGATTGCTGGCGGAGCAGAAGCAGCAATTACTAGGCTAGGTCTTTCAGCATTCAGAGCATCACGCACACTTTCAATCAAAGATAATGCAAGGCCAGAAAAAGCTTCTAAGCCTTTTGATAAAAATCGTGATGGATTTGTATTAGCTGAAGGAGCATCAATTTTAATATTAGAAGAAAAAGAACATGCAGAAAATAGAAAAGCAAAAATATATGCTGAAATTATTTCATATAGTCAAACATCAGATGCATTTCATATTACTCAACCATCTGAAAATGGCGAAGGAGCAGTAAGAGCTATGCAAAAGGCTCTAATGAAAGCAAATATTAATCAAGAAGATATTGATTATATTAACGCCCATGGCACAAGCACTGCGCTAAACGATAAAAATGAGACTGCAGCAATAAAAAAAGTATTCTCTCAGCATGCGTATGAAATACCAATTAATTCAACTAAGTCTATGGTTGGACATACACTTGGAGCTGCTGGAGCAATAGAAGCGGCTGTTACAGCTTTGAGTATAAAAAATCAAACAATTCATCCAACAATTAATTTGAATGACCCCGATGAAGAATGTGACCTGGATTATGTATCTGAAGGTAAACGTAACCTTGAAATAAACTATGCAATGTCCAACTCATTTGGATTTGGTGGGCATAACGGAGTTTTAATATTTAAACAGTATAAATAAATTAATTAATCAATCAATCTTAAGAATTTAAATCGACCAACTCGAACTTCATCACCAATCTTTAAATTAACATCCTCAGTAATTTTTTTATTATTAACACTAATTGCATTTTGTTCAATTAAACGCCTGCCTTCACTAATGCTTTTGGCAAATTTTTGACCATTAGGCAGTTCTGCCTGATTTAAAATACGTGATAATTGTCTCTCATCATTATTTATTTGAGATAAATGAAATTCAACCATATCTGTAGGAGTTTCACCTTTTTGAAAAGTATTTTCAAAATATTCCTTAGCCTGTTCAGCTTCAGTAATGGAAAAAATTTCTGTAATAATTAATCCTGCTAGCTTTTTTTTATAATCTATTTTTGACAATTTTTTTGATGCGACATCATCCAATAAATTATTTAGCTCTTCATTGTTTATGTTAGTTAATAAATTAAAATAATTTTTAACAGCTATATCAGGAATGGACATAATTTTACCGTACATTTCATTTGGAAGCTCATCAAGCCCTATTGAATTACCAGTGCTTTTTGACATTCGTAATTTACCATCTGTACCAACTAGAATTGGTAAAGTAATAATAACTTGTGGATCTTGACCAAATTCTCTTTGCAATATCCTTCCAGCCATCAAATTAAACAACTGATCACTGCCACCAATTTGAACATCAGCATTTAACTGAACTGCATCATACCCCTGCATCAGCGCGTATAAGAATTCAGAAAGATAAATGGGGTCTTGGCGTTTCCATCTTTTTGCAAAGTTATCTCTTTCCAAAAATTGAGCTACTGTAAAATGAGAGCATAATTTAATAAATTCTTGGGAAGAAATGGACTCAAGCCATTCTTCATTTGATCGAATATTCGTCAAGTTTGGATCTAATATCTTATATGCCTGTCTCGTGTATTCTTGAGAGTTTTTTTCTAATTGTTCTCTTGTTAGCATTGGTCTTTTTTTATCTTTGTCTGATGGATCGCCAATTAAACCAGTAAAACCTCCAATTAAAAAAGTAACTTTGTGACCTAATTGCTGAAAATCACGTAATTTTCTCATTGTAATAATATGACCAAGAGTTAAATCAACTGCAGTGGGATCGTATCCACAATAAACATTTAATGGTCTGTCTTCTGATAATTTTTTTTCTAATTCTTTTAGCATATTTGCACGAAGTGTTTCATCTCCATATTCAGTATTGCTTATCAAAAAATTTGCTTGTTCTTTATAATTCAATGTTTTGCTTTCTAATGTAATATTCTTTTTACTTCTTTAATATCATGATTGATTTGATTAATTAGTTGATCTTTATTATCAAATTGAACCTCTTCACGAATAAATTCAAGCAATGAAATCGTAACTTCTTTATCATATGCATTCCCATTATAATCAAATAAATGGGATTCTGCTAGTATTTTATCAATTCCAAATGTTGGTCGCGTGCCTATATTCACAATAGATTTATATTCAGTGCCATCAACCTTAGTAAACGAAGCGTACACTCCTTTTTTTGGTGCAATTAAATCAGGATTTAATGATAGATTAATAGTAGGAAAGCCTAACTGGCGGCCACGTTTTTCACCTGAGTCAACCTTACCATCAATTGTAAAACTTGTACCTAATATCTTATTGGCTTCTTTAATATCTCCCTTAGTAATAAATTTTCTTATTTGACTTGAAGAAAATTTTGTCTCATTATTACTCTTTAAAGGAATATCTTCGATAGAAAATTCTAGTTTATGCGCAATATCTCTTAATCGGATTAAATCACCTTCTTGATTTTTTCCTAAACGAAAATCTTCACCTATAACAAGTAATTTGAAATTCAATTGATCTTGTAATTCCTTAATAAATTCTTGCGCACTAAACTCGCTTAACAATTTGTCAAACTTTATTATGCTAATAAAATCTACCCCAGTTTGTTGTAATCGATTCACTCTGCTTTCAAGGCTCTGCAGATATTTAAAATCAATATCTGGTCTTAATATTTGAATCGGATGAGGATCAAATGTCACAATTCCAGCACTTAATTTATTTGTGTTCGCATTTTTCATTAATTGGTTAATTAAATATCTATGCCCCATATGAACGCCATCAAATACACCAATAGTAATGGCAGTATCACCGTGTAGCTTGCCAAGATTATTAATTACAATTTTAGACAACTAAATACCTCCAAAAAAATTAAAATTCATTAACGATTGAAGATAATATATTTTCATTAACTCCATCTAATTTATTTATAAGTATAGGGCCAAATTTATTATCTTGAAGAACATTTACATAACCAACTTTGATTAATGTCAAAATGCATAAAAAATCAACAATAATTTGCTCTAAAGAAGAAGCTTGTGAGATGTAATCAAAAAAATCAATTGATTGATTTGTATTCAATGTCTTAGTTAAAGCGCCAATTCTATCTGTAAATGAAATCTTTTCATTTAAGCCCATAGCGGTATTATTAGAATGTTGATTAAGCTTAATCCTTTCTACTGCTTGATTAAATAAAACTGACAATGCTTCAAGAGAAACTCCATCTAGGGAATCTTCAAAATTTGATACCTTCTCAAAAACATTTTCTCTTATATGAGACTGGCCCGTATATTCTAGTTCTTTTAATTCTTTAATAATATCTTGATAGTTTTTTATTTCATTTAATGCGCTAGAAAGATGATCTAGGCTTTCATCATTGTTAAAGTCTTCATCACTGTCTAATTGATTTAAAAATTCATCAGGAAGTAAATTTCTGGATTTTATTAACATAATTCTTGAAGCTAATAATAAAAAATTACTCAATTCATTTACATCAACACTATTTTGTGAATCTAAAAATAATAAATAATCTTTAATTATGTTAATGATTGAAATATCTAAAACATTAACTTCATTTTTTTCAATAACAAATAATAAGAGGTTTAAAGGCCCATTAAATACTTCAAGATTAACTTCGAAATCAATTTCATTGTTACGTGCTTGTTTTAATGTATCAATAAAGTCTGCTTGGTTTTCTTCAAGCAACACAACGACCTTTCATAAAAATAAAGAAACTATGATTAACTTGGTAGCTCAGCCATGGGCTTGCCAACTACTTTTGCTAAATTAGAAGCTACACCCATAAGATTATTAAAAGTATCAAGTTTAAGTGACTGTGGGCCATCAGATAATGCAAGTTCAGGATTTGGATGCACTTCTATCATTAAACCATCTGCTCCAACTGCTATACTAGCCAATGACATAGGCTCAACTAAGTCCCACAACCCCGTTCCATGAGACGGATCAGATATAACTGGTAAATGGCTTAATTGTTTGACTAATGCAATAGCACCTAAATCAAGCGTATTTCTTGTGGCCTTCTCAAAAGTACGAATACCTCTTTCACATAAAATTACATTAGGATTATCTTGCGATAAAATATATTCTGATGCTAACAGCCATTCTTCGATAGAACCAGAAAGAGCTCTTTTTAGCATAACTGGTTTGCCTGTTTTACCAACTTCATCCAATAAAATAAAATTCTGCATATTTCTTGCGCCAATTTGTAATACATCAGAATATTGAGCTACTAAATCTACATCTCTTACTGATAAAACTTCAGTTATAACTGGCATGTTAAATTCTTCACGTGCTTCAAATAATAACTTTAAGCCTTCTTCGCCTAATCCACGGAATGAATATGGTGAACTTCGAGGTTTAAAAGCACCACCTCTTAAAACATGTGCACCGGCAGCCTTTACAGAAGCAGCAGTTTCAAATAATTGCTCACGACTTTCAATGGAACAAGGTCCTGCCATAACTACAAATTGGTTGCCTCCAACTGAAACATTAAAGGGTAGGTCAACTATTGTATCTTCTTGTTTAGTTTCTCTAGAAGATAATTTATAAGGTTTAGAAATTCTCACAACGGAAGAAACGCCTGGCATCCTGGACATTTCATCTCTTAGTTCTGGGTACACATTACCAACAACTGCAATAACTGTTTTTTCAGTTCCCTCTATTTGCTTGCCTTGAAGACCGCCGTCATCAAGACGTTTGTTAATATCAGATAGATTATCCGGAGTAAAATCATTACTCATAATTATTATCATATTTATATCCTTAGATTATTTAATCAATTAAATCTGGTCGCAAACTCTTTGCCCCTTTTAGATAAACATGCTTTATGTTATTGTATCCTTGATTTGCGTTTACATGTAGTAGTATACGCACACATTTTTCTAGACCGTTTGGTACATCCATTTCATGAGTACACATTAAAGCGGTATTTATTAACCCAATATTTCTTGCAGCAACGGCAGGATATTCAGCATTTAAATCTTTTGTAGTACTGAAGAAAATTGACACGATATCTTCAGAGGCAATATTATTTAATTTTATAATTTCAGATAATAATTCTTCAGAACCCTTTACGATCTCTAAAGAATCATTATTTTCTATAGTTATTGCACCTCTAATACCTAGCATAATTTTTGACATAGCAACACATTCTTTCTACTCATTAAGATAAATTTATTCATTATTCACCTCAACTAAATTTTGTATAAATTCTGTTATTTTTCTATATTGATCACCTTCTTGATTTGCCCTTATAGATTCAACAAATGCACTTCCTACAACTGCACCATTTGCAATCTTGCTAACAAATTCAATATGTTGCTTGCTAGAAATACCAAAGCCTATCACAATTGGAACTTCAGTATGTTGTTTTATTTTTTCAACAAAATGTATTAAATCTTGTGAAAAATTCTCTCTAACACCTGTAGTACCAGATACGCTAACGCAATAAATAAACCCTGATGCTTGTTCAGTAACATTTCTTATTCTTATGTCAGTCGAGGTAGGAGCAAGTAAAAAAATTTGGTGCAGATCATTATTAATACATAATTTAGAAAACATTTCTGATTCTTCAGGAGGTAGATCAACTACAATTACTCCGTCTAATCCAACTTCTTTAGCTTTACTGGCAAAGTTCTTCAATCCATAACTATGAATAGGATTAAAATAACTAAATGCAATTATTGGCTTATTTACATTTTTATTTCTTAAATTATTAACGATTTTAAATAATTCTTGCATATTTGCGCCATTCTTTAATGCTTCTTGATATGCCAGCTGATTAGTAGCACCATCTGCTAGAGGATCACTAAAAGGAACACCTAATTCAATTGCATGTGCTCCAGCATTGAGTGCTTCTTCAACAATTTCTTCTGTTTGATTTGGACTTGGCCAGCTGATAGGAACAAAGGGGATCACTGCAGTCTCATTATTTAATGAAAGTTCATTAAAGAGTATGTCGATTCTATTTGTCATATTAATTCCTAAAAAATTAAGAAGCAAAAAAGTATATCATGCTCAAACTATTTATACTTGCATGAGCAAAAATAGAAGGAAGCAGTGATCCAGATCTTATCCTAGTATTAGCAAAAAGCCAACCAACAAACATAAAAGGAATTACTACCGTTAATTGTAAATGAAAAAGTGAAAAACTAAGACCGCTAATTAAAGCAGATACTTGAATAGGGAAATGGGAAAGTAATGCTTTGAATAAATAGCCTCTGAATAAAATCTCTTCAACAATAGGAGCAATAATAGTTATAGATATAGTCATAAGAATTAATAAATAGATATTCTCATTTTTACTGAAGGGTAATTCCTGGCCAGAAAAATTATCAATAGCATTTGTAATGCCAAAAAATTCTAGAATATACAAAAATAACCCGTAAAAAATAAAAATTAAATAAGAGCCAGCCCATGCAAAAATATAATATTTCCAAGAATTTGGAAAACTGATACCAAAAAAATCATATGATAATCTTTTTTTTATACTGTATTGAAATAAAAAAAATAGGACAGAGATTTGCCATGCAATACCTAAAATTGCACCACCAAATTTAGTAGAAATTCCAAAAATAATTTCTATTGGCATTACCAAGAAAACAAGTGACACCATATATAAAAAAAGACTAAAAATAACCAGGGCAATTTCTTTTAATGATATCTTTATCATAACAAATACATTCAATTAGTAAAAAAATTAAGTCGCTTCGCAATAATGTCCATGTCTTTATCACCGCGACCACTCACATTTAAAACTAATACAGAATCTGATTTTATTTCTTTTGATAATTCTTCTAAATAACCAATGGCATGTGCTGTTTCGAGAGCAGGAATAATTCCTTCAGTATTAGCAAGTAATTCAACCCCAGCCAAAGCTTGTTCATCAGTAACACTAAAATAAGTTGTACGCTTAGTATCTTTTAACCAGGCGTGCTCTGGGCCAACGCCTGGATAATCTAAGCCTGCTGAAATAGAGTGAGCTTCTTCAATTTGACCATCTTGATTTTGCAAAACTAAAGATTTTGCGCCATGCAAAATACCTAAAGTGCCAGCAGAAAGCGTTGCAGCATGTGATTTATCAATGCCTTCACCAGCAGCCTCAATCCCAATTAAATTTGTGTCTTTTTCATTAATAAAAGGGTAAAAAATACCCATGGCATTGGACCCTCCTCCCACACAAGCAAGGATATAATCAGGCAGTTTACCCTCATATTCTTTTATTTGTTCTTTAACTTCATCTCCAATAATTGATTGAAAATGCCTCACCATTTCAGGATAAGGATGTGGACCTACTACGCTACCAATTAAATAATGAGTATTGTCAACATTTGTTACCCAATCCCTTATTGCTTCATTGATAGCATCTTTAAGAGTCATGGAACCAGAATTTACTTGTTCAACCTTTGCGCCCAATAATTTCATACGTGCAACATTAATTTTTTGTCTTTCATAATCTTTGGAACCCATATAGATAACTGCCTGAATACCTAATAAAGCACAGGCAGTTGCTGTTGCAACACCATGTTGACCTGCTCCAGTTTCAGCTACTATCCTTTTTTTACCCATTCTTTTTACTAATAAAGCCTGGGCAAGTGCTGCATTGATTTTATGTGCACCTGTATGACAAAGATCTTCACGTTTTAAATAGATTTTACAACCTATTCGCTTAGAAAGATTTTTTGCATAAGTTAATGGAGTAGGTCTACCTACATAAGTATTTAGAAGATAATTAAGTTCATTATTAAATGCATCATTTGTAATTGCCGAGTTAAATTCTTTTTCTAAATCATTAAGCGCAGGCATCAAAGTTTCAGGGACAAATTTGCCACCATATTCACCAAATCTTCCTTCTTGATCTGGAAATTTTTTAACCATTAAATCCCCTAACTCTATTAACGAACTCTTCAATTAAATTGAGATCTTTAACTCCATTGCTTTCAACTCCACTTGAAACATCTAATCCCCACGGTCTACAAATCTTCATTGCTAATTCTACATTATCAATATTTAAACCACCTGCAAGCAGAAAAGGTATCTGAATAGAAATATCTTGCAAAATATCCCAATTAAACACCTTGCCTGTACCTCCTAAACTATCTGAGCTTAAAGAATCAAAAATTAATGATAATGCAAATCCAGAACGAATTTGATCCTTGAGTAGTTCGGGGCTCGAATAATCATTAATGCCCAACGAATATAATGTTTGACAATTAATTGCTTGTGAGTCTTCAATATCGTATTCACCAGCCAATTGAACTAAATCTATGCCTGTTACCTCAACAATATTATTAATTTCTTCAATAGATTCATTTGCAAAAACACCAACGGTAAGAGGTTTTTTAATATTTAAATAAAAATCTAAAACTTTATGGCTTTCAACGAACCATTCATTCGTATTCATAATTGGATGTTTAGGCAATGTGTCATTAAACTTAAAATTTTTTAATGGAGAACCTAATGAATCTACAATTTTTGCGGCAGTTTGTACACTAATTTTTCTAGAAGATTTTGTAAAGACTAATCCAACAAAATCAACATCAGTTCCTTTACAAAATTCTGCTGTTGCAACATCTTTAATTCCACAAATTTTAATTTTCATGATAAATTACTCTACCATCATAAAGGAGCGAATTTTTTTCGATACATTTTTATGATTGAAGCCTCCAGACATAAACGCTTCTCCTACTAATATTCCATCAATATTATGTTCCACTAGTTTACGTACATCTTCAACAGTTCTAATTCCTGATTCGGAAATTATAACAACGTCACTTGGTGCCTCTTTAGAAAGCTGAATAGATAATTCTAAGTTTTCTGAAAAATCATCTAAGTTTCTATTATTTATACCAATTAATTTAGCACCTATTTCTAAGGCTTGAAGTAATTCCTTTTTGTTATGTACCTCAATTAGCGCTTCAATGCCTAATGCTTTGCCGTGGTTCATAAGTTCTACTATTTGATTTTTCTCTAATATTTTTGAAATTAGCAAAAAAGCATCTGCTCCATTAATAAATGATTCATAAACTTGAAATGAATCTATAATAAAATCTTTTCTTAAAATTGCTGGTCTATCATTTTTATAATTAAGAAGCAGGTTTTCATAACATAATCTAAGATCAGCTAAGCTTCCTAAAAAATAATCAGGTTCAGTAAGAATTGAAATACCTGAAACGCCATTAGAAGCATAAACATCTGCTACTTCAGCTGCATCAAAGTTTTTATCAAAAACCCCTTTTGATGGTGACGCGCGTTTAATTTCAGCAATTAGACCAATTTGTGCAACATTTGAATCAGATAATGTTTTTTGTGTAATTCTTTCAGATAAGCTAATAACTTTTCTAGAATCTTTATTTGCTAAATTAATCATATCTATTGTTGAAGATGATTTCTTTTTTTCATTTAAATTATTTTTAACTTGCAATACTATTTTATCTATAATTGTGTTTGTTTTTTTTGTCATGTAATTATCCAATAATTTATTCTGAAATATTTTTTTGTGTGTAGTCCACAAAAGCAGCAACTTTAGCTGCGACATCTCCATTATCTATAACTGTATTGGCAATACCTATTCCTTGAGCAATGGAACTTGCATGACCAGTAGTGTACAAAGCTGCACCTGCATTGATAGATATAAAATCCAAATATTCTGTCGGTCCTTGACCTGATAAGATGTTACGAAAAATTTCTGCATTTTCATTAGGCGACTTACTCTCAACTTTTTTAATATCATGTGTATTTAGACCAAAATCAGAAGGATGAATGGAATATGAACTCATTTCATTATTTTTTATTTCAAAAATATGAGTTGCGCCCATAATAGAAATTTCATCAATCCCCTCTTCGCCAGTAACAACTAAGCCGTGCCGAATATCCATTTTTGTTAGGGCAGTTGCCATTTTCTCTGCGAGTTCTACAGAACTTGTTCCAAGAATTCTACAGTTTGCTTGTGCTGGATTAGTCAAAGGACCCAATAAATTAAATATTGTCCTAAATCCTAGAGATCTTCTTATGTTCGCCACATATTTCATAGCTGGATGAAAACTTTGAGCAAACATAAAACCAATCCCCGTATTTTTAATACATGCACTTACTACATTAGGCTCTAAGTCAATTTTTACTCCTAGTGCTTCTAAAAAATCTGCTGAACCGGATTTTGATGTCATGGCCCGATTACCATGTTTAGCGACATTTGCTCCTGCTGCAGCAGCTACAAAAGCTGACGCGGTTGAAACATTAAATGTTTTTATCTCAGCACCGCCTGTCCCGCATGTATCTAAAAGAGGATACTCAACTTGGCCAACCTTCAAACATTGTTCTTGCATAACTTTTACCATGCCATTTATTTCTGATGCACTTTCCCCTTTCTCTGCTAAGCAAGTCAGTAAACTTGATACTTCTTCATCTATAGCTTGGCCCATCATAATGTCATTCAACGCGTTATATGCCTCATTTTCATTAAGATCTCGGTGTTCATTAACAATTATGTTAATCGCGTTTGAAACATTTTTAGGCATACTAGTCTCCAATTTCTGAACTTAACGTTGATAAATAGAAAGAAAATTTGCAATCATATTTTTGCCGTAATCAGTAGCAATTGATTCTGGATGGAATTGAATTCCTTCAATCATCAAATCTTCATTCCTAATACCCATTATTAAATTGGAATCAGAACGTGCAGAAATTTCTAGCCCATTTGGCAAGCTTGTTTCATCTATAACTAAAGAATGATATCTAATTGCTGCAAAATCTTTAGGTATATTATTGAAAATACCTTTTTCATCATGATGGATTATTGATTTTTTACCATGTAAAATTTCCCCTGCAGGCACAATTTTGCCTCCAAATGCTTGGCCAATGCATTGATGCCCTAAACATACTCCTAAAATTGGTACCTCGCCTGCAAGTTTATTAATTAATGCTGTGCTGATTCCAGCTTCATTAGGCGTACATGGGCCAGGCGATACCACAACATACTGTGGTTGTAATTGCAAGCATTCATCTATAGTTACGCTATCGTTTCTAACAACTTGTATAGGTAAATCACTTAATTCAGAGAAATACTGAAATAAGTTATAGGTAAATGAATCATAATTATCAATAATTAGTATCATATTTTGCATCCACTTAATATCCTAATTGACCAATTTTATCAAGATGGTTATATGCCTCAGCATCTCTTATTGAAGCAATTAATGCCTGGGCTTTATGTTGTGTCTCTTCAAATTCTTTTTGAGGATCTGAATCAAACACAATTCCTCCACCTGCCTGAATGTATGCCGTTCCATCTTGTATGACCATAGTGCGAATCGTAATACAAGTTTCTATATCACCAGTAGTACTAAAAAATCCAACAGCTCCAGCATATGGGCCTCGTTTATCAGGTTCTAATTCTTGAATAATTTCTATTGCTCTAATTTTTGGTGCTCCAGAAACTGTTCCTGCCGGAAATGATGAACGTAACGCATCATAAGGAGTATGTTCTTGATTCAATTCTCCTCTTACATGAGAAACTAAATGCATCACGTGAGAAAAATATTCAACATCAAACTGTTGAGTGACTTCAACTGTTCCAGAATTAGCTACTTTCCCTATGTCATTACGACCTAAATCTAACAACATAACATGTTCAGCTATTTCTTTAGAATCATTTTTTAGCTCATTTGATAGGATTGAATCTTCTTTTGCATCCTTGCCGCGGGGTCTTGTACCTGCGATTGGATGATTTTCAATTATATTATTTTCTATTTTAACTAATAACTCTGGAGAAGCACCAACAATATGAGTGTCTTTGAATTTCATAAAATACATATAAGGTGATGGGTTAATTGCTCTTAATGACCTATAAATTTCAAAAGGATGAGCCCCTGTTTCTACGCTAAATCTCTGTGACAAAACCGCTTGAATGATATCGCCCTTTTCAATATATTGCTTAATAACATTAACTGCATTTTTATAGTCTTCTGGTAACCAATTTGAAACAACATCTGAATTAGTTTTTCCAGAGATTGGTTCATATGGCAAGCCATCTAACGGTTGTGTAATTTTTATGATAATTTCTTCAATCTTATTTATTGCATAATCATAATTTTTCTCTACATCACCATTTAATCGAACATGACTAACAATTTTAATACTATGCAATAGATGATCATAAACAACTACAGAGTCAGAGAACATAAATAATGATTTAGGCACATCAAGAGTTTCTGGCAAATCACTTTTAATTCTTGATTCAACATTTGATATATATTCAAATGATAGATAACCAACTGCTCCACCGCAAAAACTTGGTAACTCTTGCGAGGCTGGAGCTTTGATTTCCTGTAATTTTTTTTCAACAAACTTCAGAGGATCGGTATGTGAATCACTATCTTCAACATAAATTTCATATGGGTCTGCCCCAATTAATGAATAGCGTCCCTGCCTGCCAAATTCAGCTGATTCTAGCAAATAAGAATAATCACCACCTTGCAATTTAAGATAAATAGAAAGAGGAGTTTCAAAATCTGCTCGTATTTGTTTATAGATAGCAACTGCATTATATTGACTTGCATCAACCTGCTTTACTTCTTCAATTGATAAAGAATATTGATTCAATATTCACTCCTAACTAATGAGTTGTCTATTTGTTGTATTTAATTAAATCCATAATTATTTCTGTGCTTGCATCTAATTGATCGTCTTCATTTAAAACGACATGATCAAAAAGATTTGCTTGAGCAATTTCCTGAATAGCAATATTCATCCTTCTGTTAATTTCTTTCTGGTCTTCTTGATTACGTGAATTAATTCGTTGATATAATTGCTCCATGTTTTCAGGAGATACAAAAATTGAAACAGAATTTGAGTACTGTTTCATTATACTTATAGCACCTTTGACATCTAATCTCACCAATATATTCTTACCTGTTGACAGAGCATCTATCATACTTGATTTTGGTAAACCATAGTAATGTTCATAAACTGTAGAATATTCAACAAGATCTTCTTGTTTTATGGATAATTCAAATTCCTTATTTGAGACAAAATAATAATCATTACCATTTTGTTCATTTTCTCTTTTTGGTCGAGAAGTCATAGTTATAGGCACGACAAAATCACCATGTTTTTCCATAATGTTGTCAATAATTGCATCTTTCCCCACACCAGATGGACCAGATAAAACAATAATTTTTTGCATTATTTTCCTTTAACGATTAGCTTACACATAATTTTTCAAAATCATTCCAAAAATTTGGGTAAGACACATTAACTGAATCAATATTCATTAATTCTGACTCTTCTTCTGAAACCAATGATGCTATACCTGCCAACATCGTCATTCTATGATCAGAGCCACAATAAAGTTTAGCACCATGCAGACTATTTAAACCATTAATTAATAACTCATCTTCGCATGAAAAAACTTCGCCTCCAAATTGATTAATAATTTCAATGGTATTAGTCAATCTATTGCTTTCTTTAACTTTTAACTCACTTATATTACTTATTTTGGTATTGCCATTGGCAAAACAAGCACCTAAAGCAATAAGCGGTATCTCATCTATAGCACGAGGAATTAATTCTTTATCAATTTGTATTCCAGACAAAGAACTAGAATAAATGCCAAGATCAGCAACTTCCTCATTGCCAACAAGTCGCTTATTCATAATCTCTATTTTTGCACCCATTGCAACAAAAACATCAATAATGCCTGAACGAGTTTGATTAATGCATACATTTTTAATTACAATTTCTGCATCTGGATGTAGAATACCTGCAACAATCCAAGGAGCTGCTGAACTGATATCGCTTGGTACATCAATATCTATAGATTGAAGCTCATTCGTATCACCATATACTGTTACTTTATTATCGTGGACATTAATTTTTGCTCCCATCGCAGATAGCATTCGTTCTGTATGATCACGAGACTTAAATGGCTCAATGATCTCTAATATCCCATTAGAGCTTAAACCAGCTAAAATAAGAGCAGATTTTATTTGCGCTGATGCAATTGTCATTTCAATAGATTGATTAGATGTCAATTGTTTCCCTTCTACAATGATGGGCGCGCACCCATTTGATTTTTCAGAAAAGATATTAGCTCCCATTGCATTCAATAGACTATAAACTCTTTCCATAGGTCTAGATTGCAATGAATTATCACCTGTCAAACGTGCTGTTCCATCTATATTTGCAATCAACCCCATTAATAACCTAATTGTCGTACCAGAATTTCCACAATCTAGATCGTGGTCTGTTGCCTTTAATCCATTAATACCCAGCCCTTTAACCTGGCAACTTCCATCTTTTTGCATCTCTATCTCAACACCTAATTGCCTAAGACAATTAATTGTTGACTGAATATCTTCAGATTCTAAAATTCCATTAATAGAAGCAGTTTGCCCTGCAATTGCATTAATCATTAGTGCACGATGGCTTATCGATTTATCACCAGGAGGAGTAATTGTGCCTCTTAGTTTTTTTGGTCGTATAATTTTTTTATTCATAAGCTACTTTCAAATGCTTAAGTTATTTCTTGGTATCAAAATCAAGCTTATTAAGTTTGTCAGTTAGCATGCCTCCCATAAGCAAGTCAAATGCATTATAATCAGGAACGTTTGTTAGTTGCTCACCCCAATGCTCTCTACCAACAGCACCATCTAGAAACTTTAAATAATCTAGATGCATGGCGCCAATAAATCGGAAAAATTCTTCTTTGTCTTCTGAATCTTGTAAAAGTAATTTAATTTTTTGAAGCTCCTCAATATATCTTTCAATCCAATGTTCAATATTCATTCGATTTGTTTCGTTAATATCAAAAGCTAAAGAAGGGTTCGTTGCAACTAATCTTGATGCACTTTTAAATCCACTTGAAGCTAACATTGAAAGTTCTGCCCATGCATTAGATTCTCTTGCCAAGGCAAATAATGCTATTTGTGCAAATAATGGCATATGTGAAATTCCTGCAACGTATGAATCATGTTCATCCGCATCCATGAACATTGGATCAGCGCCCATTGCTTCAATAAGACTAAGAATAGTTTCTATAGCATGTTGAGGACTGTTTTCTGTAGGGGTAATGACCCACCTAGCACCTTCAAAGATAGAACCATCAGAATAATTTGGACCAACTTCTGTTGAGCCAGCCATTGGGTGGCTGCCTACAAAAAAAACATTTTTAGGCAAAATTGTGTTTGCCCATTCAATAATTTTAGATTTTGAAGATGAAGTGTCAGTAACAACCAAGTCTTCAACATTGTTTTGCAAGATCGATTCATTAATTGATTCAAAAATTGCTTTAACATCTAAAATAGGTGCAGAAATTATAATGATTTTTGCATTTTTAACAACTACATCTATTGATTCAGCAATTGAATCAATAGCATTAATTTTTTGCGCAAGATTTAAGTTCTCTCGATTAACGTCATATCCAATCACACTTATGCCTTTTTCACCGTGACTGTGCAACCTTAATCCAATTGATGCACCGATAAGACCAGTACCTATAATGCCAATTTGCATATCAACCTCTTAATCTCACTACTATAAATATTCTATCAATAAACAATTCAAAAATCTGATTATTTTATTAG
>CETH01020609.1_pt1 | contig 18272 bp, 15 predicted proteins | sample 361461 | NCBI WGS metagenome assembly CETH01 (sample SAMEA2622695, study PRJEB7988) | marine metagenome | isolation source: saline water (ENVO:00002010), including
TCCAGCAATGATTCAAGTAGTAAACGAGTTGCGCCAAGCTGGTTACCGATTAGCGTTACTCACAAACGCAGTAAGAGAATTCAGGCCAGTAATAGAGAAGACTGTCCCCATCTACGACCTATTTGACGTTATCGTAGACTCATCAGAAGTGGGAATGAGAAAACCTGACAAAGAAATATACGACCTTGCGAGCCAGAATTTAGGAGTTGAAAATAGTCAATGCTTAATGATCGATGACCTAATAGCTAATGTTCAAGGTGCAGAGAATGCTGGAATGCAAGGACTACTGTTCACAACCTCCGATGAAACTTCGGCTGCTATTCGCAATACATTTCAGCTGGATATCGAGATAGAAAACTAATTTAGAATTAGTTTTCACCACTATCGATTCAGTGGTAAAAACCCATAATGTCATTATCTTTCCAACAAGCAGTAGAAAAAGTATGCGCCCCGGGTGGACTATTTGAAATAGCCGAAGCCGAAGTGAGGGGGACCCGTACAAAAGTATTCGCCGGTACTCCACCGAACTTACGCTTTCTATATCAGATGGCGGCTCAACGAGAAGACGAATTCGTTATCTACGAAGATGAACGATGGACGATGCCAGAAATTCTGAAACTAATCGGCCAATTAGGATCGGCTCTAACTAAAAAGTTCTCTATTGAAAAAGGTGATAGAGTTGCCATCGCAATGCGCAACTACCCCGAATGGATAGCAGCATTTGCAGCGATTACTTCGATAGGAGGAGTCGCTGTTCCATTGAACGCTTGGTGGGAGCCAGACGAATTAGGCTTTGCACTTAATGACAGTGGGGCGAAAGTCGTATTCGCCGATACCGAACGTATCCAAAAAATTTCAGATTCAAATGTAAACGTAACTTCGCTACAGATAATAAATGTCAGGTCAAAATCTCAAGACAACTTCGACACTATTTTACTGGAAGCATTACTCGAAGCGGATGCAACTATGCCAGTAGTCGATATCGATCCGGATGAAAACGCCACAATCCTTTACACATCAGGTACAACAGGAACACCTAAAGGAGCAGTCAGCTCCCATAGGGCTATCTTGAGCGCCCTCCTCGGATTCTCTGCAAGGGCCCAAGTCGCAGAATTAGTAGAACCACAAAAGGGCGATACTGAGAAACCACAAAGAAATTCATTTATGTTATGTGTACCTTTATTCCATGTGACCGGGCTAATACCAGTAATGCTTGGTTCGTTCGTCGGCCAATCGAAATTAGTAATGATGCATAAATGGGATCCAGATCGTGCATTGGAACTCATAGAGAAAGAGCATGTGACTCACTTCATTGGAGTTCCAACAATGAGTTGGGACTTATTGGAAGCCGAAACGTTTAATTCGCGAGATACGTCAACGTTACGATCTGTAGGTGGCGGAGGAGCCCCAATGCCACCAGAGCTAGTTAAACGGATAGATGAAAACTTTAAACGAGGTAAACCAGGCTTGGGATATGGAATGACAGAAACTAACGCTTACGGGCCCCAAAATACCGGCAAGGAATTCCTTGATCACCCAACATCTACCGGAAGGCCAGTCCCTATCATGCAATTGCGCGTAACGGACTCAAGTGGAAAAGTGCTTAGCGCTGGCGAAAAGGGTGAATTATGGTTTAATGGCCCCACAATAATCACCGAATATTGGAATCGGCCTGAAGCTACCGAAGAATCTATCGTAGACGGTTGGCTGAGGTCAGGAGATATTGGACATATAGACGATGAAGGAAGAGTCTTCGTAAGCGACCGCGTAAAGGACATGGTTCTAAGAGGAGGAGAGAATATCTACTGCGCTGAAGTAGAAGCATCGATATATGAACTTCCAGAAGTGTACGAGTGCTCTGTCTATGGAATTCCAGATAAAAGGTTAGGTGAGAAAGTTGCCTGCCACATCATGGTCCGATCAGGTAATTCATTATCTGACAATCAGGTAATAGATTCTCTTACAGGCCAAATCGCCACTTTTAAAATTCCAGAAGTAATAATAATTGTGACCGATCCGTTGCCAAGAAATGCTTCTGGAAAAATATTAAAAAGACAATTGCGCGAAATAGCTATTAATCGTTTAAGTGGAGATTCCTAGAATTTCGAACAGTTGATCAAGTGACTGAATATGGTAATCAACACCTACCTTTGCCTCGTCTACGTCGGAAGCCTGATTAATCCAACAAGAAGTAAGGCCCGAATTTCTTGCACCTTCCATATCAGAAGAAAGGCTATCACCGACCATCAATACTCTCTTACTAGCGGGAATACCAAGAAGCCGAAGTGCCTCATTAAAGATGGAAGTGTTGGGTTTTGGTGACCCGAACTCTCCTGAGACAACTATCGCATCAAAATATTTTGCATAACCATGAATCTCTAACCTAAGCCTTTGTGTCTTACTAACGCCATTGGTAACAATGCCCAACAAAATATTACCACTCAACATCTCCAGAAGGTCTCGTACTCCTGGATAGAACGAACCGGATCTTCCTAAATTTAGTGTGTAATCATCAGCAATCTTCTGAGGGTCGTTGCCACGATCCAGTTTTTCTAAAAGTTGCTCGAATCTATTGACCCGAAGAAAATCTAGGTCTATTTCTTCTCGTTCAAGCATCTTCCAAAGCGACATATTGATAGCTTTGTAATCCTCGATTGTTCTTTGCGAAGGAGAAATGCCATGCTCCTCAAGGGATTTCATTAAAGCTTCATGCTCAGAAGCTTCTGAGTCAAAAAGGGTATAGTCAAGGTCAAATAAGACCGCATCAAAAAACATCTGATAAAGATAATAAGGACTCATAACGGCAAAGAGGGCGATGCCCTTTATCCAAAAGATTGAGTTAGGATGGGCTACGTATACGTTTATGACTAAAAATGTCGGAAAATACGTAAAATAGACATGCCTAAAATTGCCGTTTCTATCTCCATTATCGCAGCAGTCTCTGGTTTGCTCATGCCCATCCCTGCACAAGCAACAGACACTAACGAATCAGTAAGCGAATTTGATACCGAATACGAGCACCAAACAACCCTCATTGAGTCAAATGGGAAATGGGCACGTCAATACGCTATAGAAATGCTCGAACAATATCCAAAGCTGCAAACTAACCCATATGCAGTATTAGTGTCATTCACCCAAGAAGCATCTCCAAACGATATAAATGAGTTAATAGGAGAAATTGGTGCTGGAGTCGTTGACTATTTTCCAGACTCGGGAATGTACTTACTTGAAACTGTAGAGGGAAACATCAATGCAAGGAATTATCTCTCTCAATCAGATCTGATCGAATTCGTAGAATTCGATAGAGTAATTCGAGCTGACAATATTTCTAATGACCCACGTGTCGATGAGCTATGGGGATTAACAGGAGATCACGGAATCAGCGCAGAAGACGCATGGGCAATATCAACTTCAGCAAATGAAGTAATCGTTGCTGTAATTGATTCCGGAGTCGATATAGACCATCCCGATTTATCAAATGTCATTTGGCAGAACCAAAATGAAATCCCAGGAAATGGTATTGACGACGACGCAAACGGCTACATAGACGATGTGCATGGTTGGGATTTCGCCTTTAATGACAATTCGCCCGAGGACGGTAACGGCCACGGAACACACGTTGCCGGAACAATAGCCGCCATCCGAAATAACAACATAGGTATCGCAGGAGTAGCTAACAATATAAAAATAATGCCACTAAGGTTTTTGGATAACTCGGGTAACGGATATACCAATAACGCGATTGCTGCCTTGGATTATGCTGTAGCAAATGGGGCTCCAATCTCCAACAATTCCTGGGGCGGTGGCGGTTATAGTACGAGCCTGTTTAATGCAATCGATGCCGCAGATCAGGCAGGACATACATTTGTAGCAGCTGCTGGAAACTCTGGGCAAAACATCGATTTAAGCCCTTCTTATCCTGCCGCATATAGCAACTCAAATATCATCAGTGTCGCAGCGATAAATTCATCCGGCGACTTAGCAAGCTTTTCAAACTATGGCTATAACAACGTTGATATAGCTGCCCCAGGTGTTTCCATACTTTCAACAATTTCACATCAATACTGTGGTCAGGGGAGTGGCGCCGACTGCTACGCCTCATTAAATGGAACGTCAATGGCGAGCCCTCATGTAGCCGGAGTGGCAGCATTAATCTTGGGGATACGCTCAGGGTCAACACCTCAAGAAATTAGCGATATTCTCATGGATTCAGTTCGGCCAACAAGCGTTTTGAATGGCTCTTTAAGATTTGGAGGAGAATTAGACGCACATGCAGCAGTAGAACTAGCGACTTCAACAGGTTCTATAGTGTTTCCGAATCACACACCTGGAGAGACGGTATACCAAAATGACTTGATAGAAATAACAGCTCTCGCAACTCAATCCGATGGAACAGATGTCTCGAGTCTAGTTACATGGAAGGACATAACAGGAACTGTTCTTGGGACAGGCGCCACATTAACACATCAAGAAAGCACTACCGGATTACTTCGCCTAATAGCTGAAGCAGCTGATACGAACGGAGCCCTACTGAGGAGTTCTGCTACATATAACATCGAAGAGCGAACATTTGAATTCGATTCCCCAAAACAAATAGTAACGCCTAACCCAGGTTCCACAGTTAGTACGTCTTGGATATGGGATGGGCCTGTCAGTGAAACGTCTGACCTGATTGCCCAATCAGTATCGTTCTCCCAAGTTGAGGGTGTATACGATATGCCAGATGTAGGGGGCCAAGAGGATATCACAGAATTCACATTCACTATCCAAGAAACAGATGTGATCGAGAACGTCCAATTGGGCCTACGTTTCGACCACACTTACGTGGCAGATCTGAACATTTCTCTGGTCCATCCCGACGGAACAGAAGTACTACTAGCAAGAAGAAATGGAGGATCTCAAAACAACTACGGTGATGGACCCCAAGACTGCTCAGGAGGTTTAGCTTATTTCACAGATAATGCCGCTGAAGGTATTTCTGACCGAACGCCACCGTATGTAGGTGAATCAAGACCGAGAGAACCTCTATCAGTATTTAATGGCAAATCTACTTCTGGAGACTGGAGACTCAAAATTGTCGACGACTGGGATTGGGATCAAGGAACATTCTTCTGCGGACGCTTGACAATTGAAACAGTTAATTCACAACAATTCTCCATAAACGACAGTCATCAATTATCAATAGAAGAATTTGATTGGGAAATACCACAAGAAATACTGCCAAACATAGCGGGAGGATACCGAGTCGGATTTAATGGAACTTCTCTTGGAGATTCATGGTCGCAAGGTATCGTCGTACTTGAAGAAACTATTCAATATCCATCACCGACAAATATCCATGCTGAGGCAGGTGACTCCGAAGTTTCAATCACATGGGATAATCCTCCTATAGCTGACCTAAGTAATTTAGAAACCTTCACAGTAACTGGAAATCCTGAAGGAACATGTACGACCACGGCTAACACTTGCCTTATCGATGGATTAACGAATGGAATAACTTATACATTCTCAGTTGTTGCCAACTACACCGGAGGGAATGTAAGCAGCCCAAGCGAATCCTCTTCTGAAGCTACTCCGGCAAGCCCGCCTAGCCCCCCACTAACGGTAGAAGCTACAGCAACTGCCGGGCAAGCAACTATCACATGGGAACAACCATTAACTAACGGCGGCTCAAGTATTACCGGATACAAAGTAACATCAATTCCAGGTGGCCTAACATGCACAACAAATACCCTTAGCTGCATAATACAAGAGCTTAATAATGGCACTCTATATCAATTCACCGTTTCCTCCTTCAACGAAATAGGTGAAAGTGATCAGTCCCTACCGTCAAACGGTGTTACGCCGCTTGCAACTCCTGCCCCGCCCAGTGGTTTCACAATCAGTTCAGTAGCATCTGGAGAAGTAAATGCTTCGTGGGTAACTCCAGATAATGGTGGATCAGAAATTATTGGGTACGAAATCCAATATCGAACTGTTGAATCACCCCCAGGAGATTGGCTGCAAATTTCAAGTAACTCAGGAGATATTCAATCTGACATAGTAGGTGGATCACCAGTATCTATAGACGATCACCCGTACCAAGTGGCACTTGAGATTGCTACCGACCCTGGTTGGAGTATGTCTTGCGGCGGAACGATCTTATCATCTGAATGGATAATTACTGCAGCACACTGTCTGGAATATCTACCAAATGGCGGATCGGCATACGTAACTGCAACTTCCGTGAGCGTTGCTTCTGGCGTTACCACTCTTCCCGCATCCAATTACATCGCGGCGGATCAAGTTCACCTACACCCAGAGTGGAACCGCAATACGATGGAAAATGATATTGGACTCGTGCACCTTGAAAATCCTATCCAAGGCGGTTCACTGCCGATCTTAGACCTTTCCTTGAAGCCTGAAGATGGAGATTCTCTGTTCGTAACTGGGTGGGGGAGAACTTCATGGGGTGGGAACCCTTCGGATGAGCTTCTTGGAGGACTTATTTGGGTAGATGAATCTTGCGGATCATATCCAGGCCCAAGTTTAGTGCCAATAGTTGATTCAATAATGCTTTGCGCAGGTGGCCAGGGAGTCGACAGCTGTCAAGGTGACAGTGGGGGGCCACTAGTTGGAAATTATTCTGGAGTTCTATACCTAGTAGGTATAGTCAGCTGGGGTGAAGGCTGCGCTCAAGAGGACTATCCAGGTGTATATACCCGAGTTAGCTCCTACGTTAGTTGGATTGAATCCTACATAGGATCTACATGGGATGAAGTTGGTACAGGTGTAGCAAACTCATCATATATCTCTGGTCTTATAGACGGAATGCCGTACGTTTTTAGAAATAAAGCGCAAAACCAAACGGGCTACAGTGACTGGGCTATTTCTACATTCACTACAGCCAGCACCCCGAGTACTCCCACTAATGTAACCGCTATAGCGATGGATGGTTCAGCAACTGTTTCTTGGACTGCACCAGCAAATGATGGTGGCGTTCCGATCACTATTTACAGAGTTTCTAGCACCCCTTCTGGCGCATCATGCTCAACCAGCGGGCTCCAATGCGTCGTAAACAATCTAGTAAACGGTGCTAGTTATACATTTCAAGTAACCGCAGAGAATGCGATTGGCGAGAGTCAAACATCAATAAGCTCCTCTCCAGTAACCCCTGCCCCTAACTCTGGTATCCAGATAGACAGACGATCATTACCAACTGATAGCGGTCCGAATCTAAATGATAATTTCGGCTCATCTATGGCAACAGGTGACTTCAACGGTGATGGAGTGGATGACATAGCCGTCGGCGCAACCGGCGTTGAAGTCAATGGAGCTAATAACGCCGGGGCTGTATATGTATTTAATGGAACACTTGACCTAGCAACAATTTCAATCTTTACCCAAGGGAGCGACGGATTCAGCACAGATCCAGAAGCGGGAGATAAATTCGGATCATCACTCACTTCGGGGGACTTCAATAGCGATGGGTTCGATGACCTAATCATCGGAACGCCGTATGAAGACCTAGGAGGAAGTAACCAACTCGTCGATGCTGGAATGATTACTGTCCTTTATGGAAGCTCCTCAGGGCTCACAGGGCCCACATCGCTGCACCAATACAGCCCTGGCATAGGAACTCATTCTGAAGTAGGAGACCTGTTCGGATACTCTCTGGCTGTTGGTGATATAAATGGTGACTCATACGATGACTTAGTCGTAGGTGTACCCGGTGAAGGTGTAGCAAAACAAGAACGTGCAGGTTTAGTTCATATAATCTTCGGATCTAATGCAGGGTTAAGCGGTCAAGATAGCACCATGCTCCACCAGTACACCAGAAAAATTCGAAGCAAACCTGAACTCGACGATGCTTTCGGTGAAGCAATCGCAGTAGGCAATATCAACGGAGATCAATACGACGACATCGTTATTGGGGTCCCCGGAGAAACTGTAGGTTGGGGGAGTCGAACCAAATACGAAGCGGGAGCTTTGCATGTCGTTTATGGCTCAGCTGAAGGCGCCTCCGGAGAGGGAAGTCATTGGTATTACCAGAATTCACCTCAATGGCCAGGAAGGGCAGAGACAGGGGATCGGTTTGCATCGGCTCTAGCGTTGGGCGACATTGACGGTGACGGTATCGGAGATCTGGTTGTAGGTATCCCTGGAGAGGATTTAGGTAATCATGAAAATGCTGGACAGGTCCAAATACGCTATAACCCAGGAGGTTGGTCGCAGTCAGATGCCTCTGTCCAAACTTTGTATCAAAATGCTCGAGGTGTAAAGAATAGAGTTGAAACCGGAGATCAATTTGGCTACTACATTGAAGTAGTAGATCTCATAGAAGATGATTCCCTAGATCTGGTCATCGGTATACCTGGAGAGTCTATTTCCAAAAAAATGAATGCTGGGGCAGTTGCGATTCTCCCAGGACTGAATGGAGAAATATCGACTGGAAATGATCAAATACTCTACCCATACCAGTCGTCTATAAGTGGAAATTCCCAAGCTCAAGCATTATTTGGGCATTCGTTTACTTCATTAAATGGGGATCTGGTAATTGGATCTCCAGGTAGAAATATCGCTGGAAACACTGCTGCCGGAGCGTTCTACTTCCTGTCGTTCGCTAGTTAGAACTTAATAAGTAACGCATAGATATTTCTGAAGTAGTTGGTGTTCTGCTATTTTAGTTAAACCATGACATTACATTGGCGAAAGCGCCTTGAATATCGACTCTTGAAATGGCAGGCTCGCTTTGAGAGCGCTGCCTTTGACAGATTTTTCCCTTGGTGTTGTGTTGTCGTTCTTTGGACCGTTTTTGCACTATTAGCACTTGCAAGATCACGAGAGCTAAGTCAGGATGCGGGACTTGCAGCTATTATGCAATCCGTTTGGTTGATTGGTGAAGGATTTACCCCAGATGCATCCTTACTTGGTCAGAACTACCTTTCTTTACAAGGGGGGTACTTAATTTACCCTATTGCAGGCTTTACTAAGCTATTTCCAACCGCAATTACACTCATAATTATTCAAGCAGGTGCTTTAGCCTTGGCAGTAGTCCCTCTCTGGCGCATGAGCCGCAATATTGCACAATTGAGGACAGGGTCTAGCACAGCCATAATTGTTGTATACAGCCTCTATAGCGCTGTTCACGCAGTAAATATCGCAGGGTTTCATTTAGAAGCACTAGCGTTACCTCTTCTTCTGTCTGCTGTTTATTCGGGATTTTCTGAAAAAACTCGGAGATATTGGATTTTTATTACCATTGCACTTCTGACGAGAGCAGACTTGGGACTTGCGATTGCAGGTCTGGGAATTTTGTGGTTACTAGAAGGTAAGAAAAAGATCGGATATCAGACCATAAGCCTCGGTATCTCATGGACAACCATATTCATTCTTGGAATTCAACCGCTATACAACGCCGGCCACTATCCGCACGTAGGAGTCTTCTCTGATTATGGAAGTGGGAACCCATTTTCTGTTGTGTGGGGAATCATTATCAGCCCTTTAGTATTTCTATCTGAACTTTTCTCCGAAGCTAATTTCTTAGTCGGCGTTTCACTCCTTGCGCCGGTTTTGTTTTTACCTGTTGTAGCCCCAAGATACCTCGTTCCGGCCCTACCACTTTTCGCGATGTACCTAACTGCTGATGTGCAAAAGGGCGAACTAAGTGAAGCAAGTCAAACTATTCCTATGACTGTGTTCGTCTTTGTTGCTTTGGTTTTCGCTCTTGCTAAAACAGGGAGCATTATCGTTCAAAGAGTAAACGTAGATAGAGCAATTATCGGAGCATTACTTTTTACGTCTGTGGTCTTTTTTACTGCTAATTCAGTTACATCTCCTTACGAAGAGCCATGGACATGGGGCAGAAAAAATCCTGTTGACATTGCTCGACTTGAATTAGCTGAACTAGTTCCAAATGACGCTGTAGTTCGTGCCTCCGAGAAAATGTTACCTCTGCTAAGCGAGCGGGTAGCCCTTCTCGAGTTTTCCCCGCCTGCTGAGTACGATGACAGGTTAGGTAGTGACGCTGTTCGGAATGTTAACTGGTTTATTTTTGATAGAAGCGAAGTTCCATCTGGTTGGATTGGGGTAGATATTCTTGACTTCCAAGCGGATATTCGCGTAGGGCAAAGATTTGTTCAGGTTTATAGTAATGCTGGAATTGAGGCCTACGTAACACCTGCCGAAGCGGACAGGCAAGGTCTGGTATCCCTTTTACAAGAGTAAGTGATCAAACACCAGTTGAATGACCCTTGGACTCCAAAGCGTTTTTTAGTAAGAGTGCATTTGCAGCAAGTGCAGATTGATCTGCGGTAATAGTTGCTTTGGAGAAATCAAGATCCTGCATTCCTTCCATAGGAATAGCATGTAGATGAGTATGAGGGACTTCTAAACCTGCAATTATAAGGCCGACCCTCAGAGGGCGAAATGCAGCCATCAGACCGTGGCCAATAATTTGGGCTACCTTAATTAGGTGGGTGTTTATCTCAGGGGGGAGATCTAACCAATGGTCTACCTCCAATTTAGGTATGACAAGAGTATGCCCAGGAGCAATAGGGTTTATGGACAGGAAGGCTACGGATAGTTCGTCTTTCCAAACAAAGTGCCCAGGTAAATCACCTGCGATAATTTTAGTGAAGACAGAAGGCATTCTTTACTCCCATGATCCATAATAGACTAAGGAAATCTAATGGAAGTAAATGGTGAATCAGAACTAGGGCAAAGCTGGAAAGACAACATTTATACTATTCCAAATGTTATTTCGATTGCCCGGCTTGGAACGGTGCCAGTATTTGTTTGGCTCCTTTTGGGTGAAGAACGCAGATTAACTGCGGCATTACTGCTTGGAATACTCGGTGCTACAGACTGGGTCGATGGCTGGATAGCGCGTCGCTTCGATCAGGCCTCGGATCTTGGAAAAATCCTTGATCCCACTGCCGATAGGGTAATGTTTCTGGTAGCGGTATTTTCGATGCTTATAGATGGTTCAGTGCCAATTTGGTTTGGTGTCCTAACACTCGTTCGAGAATCACTTGTCGCTATTGCTGCATTGATTTTGGCTGGATTAGGAGCTAAAGCAATAGACGTTACGTGGCTGGGTAAGACGAGTAGTTTCGGTTTAATGTTCGTTTTTCCATTTTTTCTTATATCTGCTGGAACAGTTGGCACGAATTCTGAAGTATGGGAAATCATTGCATACTGTATAGGAGTTCCTTCACTACTTCTTCACTACTACGCAGCCTTTGGGTACATTCCACTAGCCCGTAATGCCCTAAACGAGCATAGAGAATCCCTTCAGTAAATTCCAAGAGGAAATTCTCATACTTAGGGTGTAAAGTCAGAATATGAATATTCCTGAGAATTTGCTCTATTCCTCAGATCATGAGTGGGTGCGATTAGATGACGGCAAAGCTGTAATTGGAATAACTGACTATGCTCAGGATGCGCTTGGTGATGTTGTGTTCGTTGACCTTCCAGATATAGGAGGCGTTGTAAGTTCTGGGCAAAGCATTACAGAGGTTGAGTCGACCAAGTCCGTCTCCGATATATACGCACCTATCCCTGGAACAATTATTGAAGTCAACCACGACCTCGTTGAATCACCAGAGCTCTTAAATGAGGACCCATACGGTGATGGCTGGATTTGTACAATCCAATCATCAGGTGATTCAATGCCGGACTTATTATCACCTGAGCAGTACGGAGAATTGATAGCGAGCTGATTATGAAAGATGATGAGCCAACAGAGACCTATTTTCTTTCAGATGGGAATAACGATGTCGCTTCTTCCTCAGGAACAGGCACAGGATTTGTGGTTACTGAAGGCCCTCTAGCCGGTTCTCGTTTCCTTCTTGACCGAGAGATCTCAACACTGGGTAGGCATCCTAAAAGTGATCTCTTCTTTGACGATATTACAGTCTCTAGAAGACATGCTGAAGTCAAAGTGACTGCGAATTCAGCATGTGTCCGAGATGTTGGTTCTTTAAATGGTACTTACGTAAACATGTCCCAAATCGATGAAGAAACTGAAATCTCACCTGGGGACACATTGCAAATTGGTAAATTTAAGCTGGTATTCTTTCAGGAAACTACTAGTGAATGAAGCATCCGATTACACCATCGGAGAAGTGGTTGATATCCTTTCTAAGGAATTCACTGGTCTAACTATTTCAAAGGTTCGATATTTGGAATCTAAAGACCTCCTAACACCTCAACGGACAGCATCTGGATATAGGAAATATTCTGAGACTGACTTGGCGCAACTTCGCTGGGTACTTAGGCAGCAACGAGAACACTTTCTGCCTTTAAGAGTAATCCGTGAACGTTTAAGTTCTGGAACTCGACAATTAGAAAATGACATTCAAAGTGAACGTAGCTTTCATGACGTTGACCCTGCCTTGCCTCCAGACGAATCTCTAGAAATATCTAAAGCAGAGATTCTCCAACGAAGCGGATTAACTGAAACTGATTTCAGTGCGATGGAGCAATTCGGTTTAATTCCTAAAAAAAATTTATCCAGCGGTGAAACGTACACTGTAGACGATCTTTTAATCGCTCAGATAGTTTCACGTTTTCTTGGATTTGGAATTGAGCCAAGGCATCTACGGTCATATCGACGAGCAGCTGAAAGCGAAGCTGCTCTTCTTGATCAAAGACTGGTAGGTCTAGCTGGGGAAGAGGCGAAGTACGCTGTAACTGAGATATCTCATCTCGGATATGAGCTGAAGTCACTCCTCGTTCGACGTTTTATTCATTAGAAAATTTAAGTATTACAAAAAATATCTCTACTTGAGTTATTTTCATAAAAGACAGTTATGTTCTACATATGATTGAAATGGAGCTTGTTGGAGTCAGAGTAGAACTTCCAGCTTCAGCGCCGATTGTCTTACTTCGTGAGTCTACAGACAGAGGTCTTTTCCTGCCGATCTTTGTCGGAAGCGCTGAAGCAACTTCAATTGCTTTAGCAATGGACCAAGTTGAACCCCCTAGACCAATTACTCACGACCTCCTGGCCTTAGTCATACAAAACTTGGATGCTGAACTGCAACGCGTTGTGGTAACCGAGATCAGAGATAAAACGTTTTTCGCTGAATTGCATATCAGAGATGGAAATGGGACTAAAAAGATTTCTTGCAGGCCAAGTGACGCCATAGCAGTTGCTCTAAGGATGAGAACCCCTATTTATGTGGCCGATGAAGTCCTACAACAAGCTGGATATCACATTCCAGATGATGATGATGATCAGGAAGAGCATGTTTTGGCGGAGTTTCGGGATTTTCTTGATGACATAACACCTGATGACTTTTTAGGTGAAGCGCTCTAGAAAACCCCTTTAAATTCAAGGGTTTTTTTTAATGATTGCAACCAAAGTTGTAGATAGGTGTTTGTTCACATACCCTTTAAACGGTTACATGACCGTAATTTCTTATGTGTACTTTGCACATGGAAGGGAAGCTAGAAATGAAGAAAGTTAATCCGACTGGATCATTTAGTGGAACCAGAGCATCTGAAATTGTAGGAATCACGTATCGTCAGCTCGATTATTGGACCCGTACTGGTTTAATCGTTCCATCATTAGAGACAGCAAAGGGAAGTGGAAGTCGAAGAGCCTATTCGTACAAGGATCTGCTTGAACTAAGAGTAGTGAAGGATCTACTTGATGCTGGGATAAAATTAGAGCTTGTTCGAGAGGTATTCACGTATCTTAAAGAGAATCTAGGTGAAGACGTTACATCTGCAAATCTAGTGATTTCTGGTAATAAATCGGTACTAGTAAAAAGTGGTGAAGAAATTATTGATCTACTTCAAAAGGGCCAAGGGGTGCTGAATATACTTCCGCTGTCTAACGTTAAAGAAGAGATTGACGCCGCTATCATCGAGCTACATCCAGAATTCGATGATCTAAACACCGATATGAACTTGGAAACTAAAACAGCATTAGGTAGTTAAATCTCTAATTCTGATGACTTTAAAACGTTCACCTCTTCTAGAGGAACATGAAAAGCTTTCTGCGAAACTAGTAGAGTTCGCTGGATGGGAAATGCCAATTTCATATCCCACTGGAACTCTAAATGAACATTACGAATGTCGTAACGGTTGTGTAATTTTCGATGTTTCTCACCTCGGGTCTGTCTTGATAGAAGGTGAAGAGGCATTTGAAGAATTGCAGTACGCGTTTACTAACGATCTTTCTAAAATATCTCCCGGCCGAGCACAGTACTCTCATCTATTAAACGAAAACGGTTACGTTGTTGATGACGTCATTATCTGGTGGCTTGGAGAGTATAAATTTGAAGTTATGCCAAACGCGTCTAATACCGAAAGAGTCGAAAGAGCTATAGTTCGTCGCGGAAAGAAACTAACAATCAGCAACATTACTGAAGATAGAGCAGTCATCGCAGTCCAAGGTCCCAAATGCAAAAATATCCTTAATTCTTTATCCACTGAGGCGGCAGAGGTTCAAAGGTTTCATGTTAGCGAGATAGACATAAACGGGATATCAGCAACGGTTGCAGGAACAGGATACACAGGAGAAGATGGAGTAGAAATAAGCATCCCAAAAGTATCTGCTCCAATCATGTGGGCCGCATTAATTGAAGCTGGGGCCACACCTGCCGGACTAGGAGCAAGAGACACTTTACGTCTAGAAGCTGGACTGCCCTTACACGGACAAGAACTAGGGGAGGGAATAAGCCCATTTCAAGCAAATATGCAATGGGTCGTTTCTATGACAAAAGGTGATTTTTACGGTAAGGAAGCACTACAAGAAGAACTAGAAATCGGCCCTAGTCGTTCTTTACGGGGATTTATATCTGAAAGTCGAAGACCACTCCGCCATGGTCAAGAAATACTACTAAATGGCGAAGTAGTTGGTGAAGTAACAAGTGGAAATTATTCCCCAACACTCGGCACAGGAATAGCGATGGGTTTTATTCCAAGTGGGATAGAAGACGGAACAGAGATTCTTATTCGCGGAAAGCGAACGAATAGTCAAGCTACGGTAATGAAGTTACCTTTCTACCGCTCTGCGTAGTCCTATTCGCTATGAATCAAATATGTTAATAGCTTTCTGACGAAGTAGCGCGTCGCAAAGAACAAGACAGATCATAGCTTCGACCATAGGGACAGCTCTAGGTAAAACACAAGGATCATGACGTCCTCTTGCTGAAAGTTCGACTTCATTTCCATCTCGATCTATTGTCTCTTGAGATGAAGTGATCGTTGCTGTTGGTTTAAACGCTACTTGGACCATTATGTTTTCACCATTTGAAATTCCGCCCTGAACTCCCCCTGAATTATTAGTTCTAGTTCGCGGATTTCCATCTTCGCCGATTTCGAATAAATCATTATGCTCTCTTCCAGTCATTTCTGTTCCTTTGAAACCACTCCCGATCTCGAACCCCTTTGTAGCTGGCAAACTCATTAAGCCTTTAGCCAAATCAGCCTCCAATTTATCAAACACAGGATCTCCAAGTCCTGTTGGTACGTTACGTGCAACGCACTGGACAACTCCTCCCAAGCTATTTCCGTCTTTGCGGGCTTTTTTGATTGCATCGGCCATATCCGCTGCCGCCTCAGGATCAGGACAGCGAGTAGGGCCAGCTTCAACCGCTTCATAACTAACTTCAGATGGATCTATATTTGCTGAAATTAAATGAACTTTCTGAACCCAAGCAAGCACTTCTATGCCACAAGATTCCTTCAATATTTTTCTAGCTATGGCTCCAGCTGCTACTCTGCCAATTGTTTCGCGTGCGCTAGACCGACCGCCGCCTTCGTGGGCTCTTATTCCGTATTTAGCATCAGTCGTGTAGTCAGCATGAGAGGGGCGGTATACGTCTTTTAAGTGATCATAAGCGCCACTTTTTTGATCTTTGTTCTGGACAGTTAAAGCAATAGGAGTACCTAGTGTTCTTCCTTCATATAAACCACTAAGTATTTCAACTGTGTCAGCTTCATCTCTTTGGGTTACTAATGAACTTTGGCCTGGCCGACGCCTATCTAGATCTTTTTGAATATCGGCGATTGAAAGAGAAAGCCTCGGTGGGCACCCGTCAATTACCACACCCACAGACGGGCCGTGAGACTCACCAAATGTATGTATACGAAATATTGAACCGAATGAACTACTCATACACCTGAGGATAGATCAGATATACCTTCAGGGTGTGGGAATTTTCTATCAGGGTCAATAAGAATTCAATACAGTGCATCATTTGCTTTCAATAAGGCAACTTCTACGACCTCGTTTAAGGCCGGGTGAACATAGAGCATCCCCGTTGAGAGTTCTTTAACACCCTGACCGAACTTCATGCCTTGAATTAATTGATGAATCAGCGTTGAAGCCTGAGGTCCCATGATATGGGCACCTAGTAACTTCCCAGTGTGAGGGCATGCAAGGACTTTGCAGAACCCATCAGAGTTTTCCATGGCCCACCCGTAAGCGACTTCTGAAAAATTAGCTACCCCCTTGACATACTCTGTTTGGCTTTCTAAAAGGGACTCTTCTGTGGCACCTACCGCAGCTATCTGGGGATTACTGAAGATCGCATATGGCATAGGGTTAAGATCTACCGATATTAGTTTGTCTGGATTTATGAGGTTGTGCGAAACCACCCGTGCTTCAGCATTGGCTGAGTGCTTTAGTTGATGCGGATTTGTGACATCGCCCAGAGCAAAAACTCCTTCAACCGTTGTGCCCATATTCTCATTCGTTACTATGTACCCGCTATCAGTCAATACATCAGTTGAATTTAGATTCAACTGATCTGCAGTAGGTATTCTTCCAGTCGCTACAAGCAACATTTCGCTAGAAAGTGACATATGGCCGAGGGGAGTCATACATGAAATAGATACACTACCAAATTCATCCCGAGAGATATTTTGAATGTCTACGTTAAGATGAACGTCTATCCTCTTTTTAATGGATTCCGTGAACCTAAGGCTGATTTCCCTATCTTGAGATCTTAGCAATCGATCAGATCTTGCCAAAACAGTTACCTGACATCCGAGCGACGAAAAGATATGCGCTATTTCATTTGAAATGTAGCCACCACCGATGATCGATAGTGACTTTGGTAGGGAATCAATTCTCATAATTGAATCGGACGTTTGATAAGGGGTTTCACTTAGTCCAGGTATCTCAGGAATGAAGGGTCTAGCTCCAGTCGCGATCACTATATTATGACCACCTAATCGGATGCCGTTAACTTCAATTACCTTGTTGCCGACGAACTTAGCATGACCTTCATAGACAGTTATATTTGACAAATTCTCTCTGTATTCTTTACCGCCTTTTGCTATGGGGTCAATGCGACCGTAAATACGGCTTACAATGTCTTTCCATCGAAGTTTGTTAACTGAAGCGTCGACTCCAATAACTTCGCTTCTTTCAATTTCACTAATGGTGTTTGCTACGTGAACTAACATTTTCGATGGAATACATCCGCGATTTAGGCATGTTCCTCCGAATGTCCCTTTTTCGATTATTGCTATTTTCCATGAGTCAAACTCTGGAGTGATTATCGTATTTCCACTTCCAGTTCCGATAATAATTAAGTCGTAATCTTCACGATTCACTGTGATTCAGTTCTCTCGCTCATTGATACCTGTTGTGATGTGATCTATGAGGTCTCCATCTAATGACGGATTATTTCCGGACTCTATTCTTTGGTGCCGAATTCGCATATGCTCGTGGTGTGCATTGTCTGTAAATATATAGAACTTTTTCGCTTCTACTGCCTCAAAGACTAGATCTGCAACAACGTCGGGAGACAAAGAGTTCGCATATATTTCTTCAATAAGTTCTTTACGATCATCATCTTGCTCCTCTTGTTGTAGCGCAGGAACTATGTACTTTTCCTGACGGTTCCTATCACTATCTAGAATTCCTGTCCGAACTAGTCCTGGGCATAATGCGCTCACCCCTACGTTGGAATTCAGTTGCTCCAATTCGAAATAGAGTGTTTCAGCTATTGTCAAAACAGCGTGTTTACTTGCGTTATATGGGCCCATTCCAGGATACGACAGATGCCCAGCTACCGATGATGTAAATACAATGTGTCCTTCGTTCTCTTCTTTTAAAATTGGCAAAAAGTTTTTAACTCCGAAGATAACGCCCCACAAGTTCACTGCAAGAATCCATTCCCAGTCTTTAATTTCCGTAGCATCAATTGGGCCACCAGCTCCTACACCTGCGTTCAGACATACAATTCCTGGAATTCCAACGTCCTCTATGACTGATTTGGTGAAGTTTTCCATCGATGAACTACTTGATACATCCAACGTGTACC
>CETH01043600.1_pt1 | contig 18230 bp, 15 predicted proteins | sample 361461 | NCBI WGS metagenome assembly CETH01 (sample SAMEA2622695, study PRJEB7988) | marine metagenome | isolation source: saline water (ENVO:00002010), including
ATTCCAATTAATTCTATCTTCTAAATTTGAATACCTTAAATATAAATCTGTTTGTTTAAAATCTATTTGAAGTGAGGTTTGAAAGGCAATTCTCTGATTACCTAATTTATCACTAAACATAAAATATCCTATACCTTGCCCTGCTCCTTGTAAAATATCATATGTAAATGAACCTCCAGCATAATCAAGAGAAAATTTTGTTTTATATTTGAAAGATGGATGTTGACCAAGGCTATCTAGTAAATCCTCATTAGATATATCAAATTTTAAATAGTTATCTATAAAAGAATTATCACTAAAATTAAAATCGCGATAAAAATAATCATTTTTATATTTTTTATTATTTTTAAGATCTAAAACATCATTTTTAATAATCCAATTTGCTTTAGGCACGCTAATATTTTTATCAAATAATTGCTTAATATTAGACAATATAAAAACATCATATCCGGATTTATAAAAACCAGTTAATGCAATTTGATTAGATGAACTCCAGTCAATTTGAGTAATCCCTGTTTGCACATTAGTTAAGGCCTGATATGTCGAAAAATTATCTTTTGTTAAATATAAATTGTTAATTCCTGATTCATCAGAAATAAATGCTATGGTATTATCAAAAACAGAAATAGGATATGATTCATTGAAAGGAGTATTAGTTAAACGGATAATTTCATTATTTGTAATATTAAATTTATATATATCACTATTAGAATAATCATAGTCAAATAAAGATAATACATCTAAAGATGTATGTGGAATAATATTGTCTAACCGATCAGATACAAATAATAAATTAACACCATCAGAAGTCCAGCTAACTTGTGAATCACTAAATTTATCATTGGTTAAATTAGTTAAATTTTGATTATTTATATTATAAATATAAACATCACTTTGCATACCATTATTTCCAATAAATGCAACTTGATTATCTTTAGGATTCCAAACTGGCCTGTATATACCTTCAATATCTGATAATATTTTTTTAATCTTAATTTTTTTCTTCGATACATCTGCTACAAATAATGCATCAGATTTACCTGATTTTGCAGCAAAAACTATTTTTTTTCCCGATGGAGACCAAGATACGCCAGGTCTCAAAATATGTAATTCTTCAAATTCAGAAGTAATTTGTCCCGTTACAATTTTAGAAATAAATTTTCCATCTTGGGTATCAATTAAATAAATAGAAAATTCACCTCCTTTGTTGGAATATATAGCCGCTAAAGAACCATCTGGAGAAATTGCAGGTGCAATATTATAACTATTATTTAATTTCTCATGATTAGTTATTCTTCTTGAAATATTTAAGATATTATCTCTTTTTTCTATATCTGGCCAATATTGTAATTTTAAATATTCACGCCATTGATTATTTAATTCTTTTAAAGAAATACCTGTAGATTTTTCTAATCCTTTATTTACGTTTCCTAAAATTTTAATGTTACTAAAAATTTCTGCTATAATTTCTTCGCCCCATTTATGAGTTAAAAACCTCCAAACGGATTGTCCTCCTCTATATGCTAAATAACCATTTAATGATTTAATATTAATGATTTCGTTATAATTTAACGTAAGATCTCTCATCCACATTTCACTCTTTGTATCCCAAGGATTTGCAATATATTCAGCTAAGCCTTCATTCATCCATAATGGAATCATTAAATTACTAGTTCGAAGCATATTTAATAATGATCCTCCATATATTCCGTCATTAATAAAGACATGTACTAATTCATGATAAATCACATGATTAAATTCTTCTAATGAGCCATCAAAAGGAATAACCATTCTATTTTTCATTAATTCAGTTACACCCCCTATGCCTTCTTCTAAATAAATATCTACGATATTTGTTTGTTGAAAATCATTATGTGAACTATAAACAAAAATATCACTTCTCTTGGATAGGCCCCATCCTAATAATTTTTCAATTTTTTTATATGCTTTTTCAGAATTATAAGCAGTTAATTCAGCATGGTCTTTATTTAAATTATAATAATAAATATTAAAATGTTTTGTTTGTATAAATGACCAATTAAATTCATCATATTGAACAATATTTTTTCCAAAATTTGGAAAAATAGAAGAAATAAAAAATAATAAAAATAAATAATTTCTAGTATGGTTTATCATATATTATATATAATTTAAGAATGAATATTTAATCGATAAAATTTAATCATTATTTTTAAAAAAATTAAACGATAATAGAAATGCAAGCTCCCTTTTATATTATATCAGATAATCATTTTATGATGAATATAAATGACTCTGAAATTCAAAGAAGAAATAAAATAATGCAAGTATTTAATAAAATAAAGAAAGCAAAAAAAGGAACGCTCATTATAGGTGGTGATTTCTTTGATTTTTGGTTTGAAACTAAAACTGTTGTACCTAAGGGATATGAAGATTTAATAAACGCTTTATCTGAATTAAATAAATCTGGAATTGAAATTCATTATTTAGCTGGTAATCATGATTATTGGGATTATGGTTATTTAAAAAAAACTGCTAATATTATTTTTCATAAAAATGATTTAAAAATCAATTATAACAACCAGAAAATATTATTTACTCATGGTGATGGTCTATTAAAAAATGATTATGGATATCGTTTCATGAAAAAAATTATTCGCTCTAAAATATTTGTAAAAATATTTAGCATGATTCCACATAATATTAGTTTCCAATTTGCAAATAAAATGTCTAGGTCGAGCTCTGGATACAACCATCATGACAAATATGTTGATATGATTATTAGAGATGTATCTGAATTTGCTGAAAAAAAATGGAAACAAGAATTTGATATTGTAATGGTTGGACATTATCACCAACAAAAAATTATTAATAAAAATCATAAATCTTTAGTTTTTTTAGGGGATTGGTTAAAATATTTTACAGTAACACAATTAGATGAAAATGGAATATGGCAGGGAGATTGGGAACAATTTTTAAAATTATCTTGATAAAAGAAATATTATTGAATAATATTTAATAATATCTTACATGAAAAAATCAATGATTAAATCGTATATTTATATAGTAGCTTTAATAATTTTATCAAGCATGCTATACTCCAAAAAAGATAAAAATCTTCTTAAAGATTCAATTATTATTAAACAAACACCATATACAATTGAAGAAATTAATACTTTAAAAGAACTATATGATGCAGGAAATTATCAAGCATTAGAAACATTGGTTGCAATATATAAAGATAAAAATCAGCTTTATAATATTAGAATTGCAACATTAAATATTTTATCTATAATCGATAATCCAATTATTCAAGAAGCATTAGAAGAATCTCTAACTAATACAATGTTTGTTGAATCAGAATTATTTTATAATTCATTAAATGCTTTATTGGAATATAATGATATTAATTCAACTGAAACCTTTATTAAGGCTCTATCAAAATCAGAAGAAAAAATAATGGAATTAAGAGAACAAATAGTTGATAAAATTGGTGAGAACGGTTCAGAAGATAAAATTCTTACACTAATTGACTTATATGAAATTAGTCAATCTAATCATTCTAGAATGAATGAGTTATTATCAATGACTCTTGGTAATATAGATGATGATAGAGGAATTCCAGTTTTAATTAAAATTGCAAATGATAAATCAATTAATATTAGAATTAGAAATAAAGCTGTTGAAATATTAGCTCGAAAAAATGCGCCTGAATTGGTAGATTATTTCATAGAGCTTTTAGGAGATCCCGAAACAAATGAAGAAATGACCAATTTTATTAATAATGCAATGGGTGATATTCATAATGATAGAATGATTATGGTCTTACTGGAATCATTTCAAACAGGAAAAAATAGATATTTTGCAAATTTACATTCCATTATGAACACATTAGAAAATTATAATAATCCAAAAATAAAACCAGCTTTTATAGAAATTGCATTATCAGATAATTTTCCAAGACTAACAAGGGTAAAGGCAATCAATAGTTTAAAAAACTTTAATGATGTGGAGGTTTTAAATCAAATTATTCCAATACTTGATAACCCTGGAAACTATGAATTTTATTTTGATATATTAAATTTAGCAAAAGATTTAAATGCAAATGATACATACATAAATGATATTAGAAAAGCAGGCTTTAATGCAATGAATAAACAAAATGATTAGATTAATAAAATATATTACATATAGCCTATTTTGTTTAATAGTATGTAGCTGTTCAAACACACAAAGTATTAAACATACAGATAATAATAAAGAAAATTTTGATTTTCCTCAAACAGATGCTGAAAATTCTAATCCATTCTATCCATTAAAAGAATCAATTCACGAACTGCAAAATGAAATTTTAGATTTAAAAGGTAAAATTATTGAATATGAATCACGACTACATACTCCAATGATTGATATCGAATTATTAAAATTATTTAAAAGTCCCAATATAACAACTGAAATTATTATGAATAATGGTACTAAAATTCAAGGTTCTATTGTATCAGAAGATTCAAATCAAATGATTGTTCAAACACAAATTGGACAATTAACTATTGAAAAAGAATTTGTTCAAGAAATTAAAGAAATTGAACCACTGCAAGCCAATGTTATTTTTGATGAAGAAAGTATCGAAGAAAGAGTAATTAATGATAGTACGTATCAATATATTGGAAAAGTTAAAAATGAAGGGGGTCGGCGTGCAGATTTTGCCAGAGTGATTTATCATTTTTGGGCTGATGATACGAATCTTGTTTTTTCAGATTCAAGTTTTGTAAATGGAAATAATATTGTATATCTTAATGGTGTAATCTCCGACTCTTCTATTGAGCCTGCAGAATTTGGAACTTTTAAAATTAATGTATCTTTCTCTGATTCATTAAATGTTCAATATTCTACAAGAGAAATCAAATGGAATCTTTTTGAATAATTAATTCATGCATACCTTAAATAATCTATTAAAATTAATGACAGAAAAAAATGCCAGTGATTTGCATATTACTGTAGGTTCTGCTCCCCGTATTAGAATTAATGGTAATTTAAAAGCAATTGATGAAAATAAGCTCTCTGAAAAAGAAATTGAAACAATCCTTCAAGAACACCTTAATAATGAACAATTAAAATCTATAAAAAATGGTAACGAAATAGATTTTACTATTGGTATAACTGGATTAAGTAGATTTAGGGTCAATGCTTTTTTACAAAGAGAAAATATAGTGGCAACTTTTAGAAGGCTGCCTTATGATATCCCTGAAATAAATACGCTTGACTTACCTGAAAGTGTAATTAATCTAACTCAAAAGCGTAAAGGATTAATATTGATTACAGGTGGTACTGGGAGTGGAAAATCTACAACCTTAGCTGCTATGATTCAAAAAATATCTCAAGAATTAGAGGGACACATTATCACAATAGAGGACCCAATTGAATATCTGTATAATCATTCTAAATCACTAATTAATCAAAGAGAAATTGGTGTTGATTCAAATAGTTTTAGTAGCGCATTGAAAAGCTCTCTAAGACAAGATCCTGATGTTGTATCAATTGGAGAATTAAGAGATGTAGATTCCATGTCAACAGCATTAACAATTGCTGAAACTGGTCATCTTGTTTTAGGAACGCTACATACAAATAATGCATCAGGAACGATTACCCGATTAATTGATGCATTTGAACCTGAAAAACAAGAAATTATACGAATGAATCTATCAATGTCATTATTAGCAATTGTTTCTCAACAGTTAATTCCTAATATTGAAAACAATAGATCTTTAGCTATTGAAGTATTAGTTAATACTCCTTCAATGCAAGCTGTAATTAGAGAAAATAATATACATCAAATAGATAATTATCTACTTAGTGGAGCTAAAGATGGTATGATTAGAATGGATGATTCAATATTAGCATTATATAATGATAATCTTATTACAAAAGAAAATGCATTAAGCTATTGTCATCATCCTAATGAATTATCAAAAAAATTAGTTAGTTTCTAAAACAAAAAGAGCCAGTAGGCTGGCTCTTTATTTTGTTAACAACTTAGGAGGAGTTGTTAAGATTAACATCACTATTTATAGTACTTATATGCTTTTAAAAAATATTTGTTCCATAAAAAATAATTAAGGAGTGAAAATGAAAAATCAATTACTATTTTTAATATTGTGTTTTATAGTATCAAATTGTGCTCAACAAATCAATATTATTAATTATGACAACACTAATCCAGTTAAAATAGAACAAGCAACACAGGGACTAGAATTAAATACTTTATTAAATAATATACAAAAAGAAAAATCAATAGCAGTTAGATCCATTGAAGAATATATAGATCCAGATATTGATGCTGGCGTAGTATATATGATTGAGGATTATCTAATTACTAATATTATTAATAATGGATATAAAGCAGTAGAACGTGATCCAAATATTTTTAAAGATCTCATATCTGAATCTGGAGAAAATTATAAACAAGTACTAGATAATAAAAATATAAAATTAGATGCAAAGAAAGAAACTTCATCTAATGAAAATATAATTAATATTTTTACCGCAGATCAAGCGGATAATTCTAATACAGAAGAGTGTAAGGAAAATTGTTTTTATGAAACATCAATTAATACCTCTGATTATATATTATCATATCGCGTATTAGAATGTGGAGTAGTTTATAATGAAAAAGAAAATCAAAGTGATAGGATAGTGATTGATAATCCATTTAATAATGATGAAACACATAATCCAATAGAAAGATCGGCTCGAACGAGATTACATTGTAGATTAACAAACTCACAAACCAGTGAAATTGTAGCAGCTGGAATAATTGAAAATGAAATCATAGATATAGTATCATCAGAAGATGTTGAAGATTTAGAAAGGATTTCTTATAAATACTATCATCATACTTTACCTAATCAAAGATTAATTGTTGATGGTAAATGGCATGAAGATGGCTATTCTAATGATAAAGATGATGCTGAAATATTAAAACCAAAAAAAGCGCAAAGAAAAAAAGTTGGCTGGGGTATTGGAGGGGCTATATTAGCATTATTATTCTTAGCTGATTAATTTTAAAAACTCATTTTCAGTTAAAATTTCAACACCTAAATCTTGTGCTTTTTTAAATTTACTACCAGGTTTTTTACCGACAATAAGAAAATCTGTATTTTTGCTAATAGAAGTACTAGGTTTAGCTCCTAATTTTTCTATTTTTAAAATAGCTTCTTTGCGAGATAACTTTTCTAGATTACCAGTAAACACAAATATTTTTTGTGAAATTGGAGATTCAATGGGCATATCTACAGGATCAAATACAATCCCAGCATCAAGACATTTTTCAATCATTTTAAGATTTTTATCATCATTAAAATATAAAAGTAAAGAATCTGACATTATTATACCAAATTCATGTATAGCAATTAACTCATCTTGAGTTGTATGAATTAATTTATTTAAGTCTCCTAAAAAATGTTTTTCTAATATTTTAGAAGCATTTTGCCCAATATTTCTAATGCCTAAAGCATGAATAAATCGAGATAATTGAGTTTTTTTAGATCGATGAATTGCTGAAATGATGTTTTGTGCAGATTTTTTTCCTAAGCCCTCTAAACATGACAGCTCTTCAATTTTCAAATAAAATAAATCAGCAAAATCATGAATTAATTCTTTTTTAATTAATAGTTTAACTATATTAATTCCAAGGCCATCAATATTCATGCAATTTTTAGAAATAAAATGTTCAAATCTACCTATAATTTTGGCAATACAATCATCATTAACACAACGATACACGGCATCTCCTTCTTGTCTATCAACAGGACTAGAGCATTCTGGGCAAATTGAGGAAATATAAAATGGAAGTGCATTAGATGGGCGTTTTTCTAAAACAACTTTAACAATTTCAGGAATAACATCACCCGCACGTTGAATAATAACAGTGTCCCCTAATCTAATGTCTTTACGATCTATTTCATCTTGATTATGTAGAGTTGCATTTGAAATTGTAACTCCTCCAACTACAACTGGATTAAGTTTTGCAACTGGCGTAACAGCTCCAGTTCTACCCACACTTAAAATAATATCTTCAATAATTGTAGTTGCCTGTTGCGCTTTTAACTTTCCAGCAATAGCCCATCTTGGAGATTTGCTACGAGCTCCTAAACGCTCTTGTAAAACATAAGAATTAACTTTAAAAACAACTCCATCAATATCATAATCTAATTGCCTTCTAAGTTCTTCAGCCTCATCATAATATGACTTCAAAAACTCAATTCCTTTACCTAGTTTAACATTTGGATTAACTGGAAATCCCCATTTAGGTAATTGCTGTAAAAAATCAATTTGATTATCAAAATTTACCCCTTCAATATAACCCGGAGCATAACAATAAATTCTCAAAGGTCTTTGAGCGGTAATTTTAGAATCTAATTGCCTCAAACTTCCTGCTGCACAATTTCGGGGATTAGCAAATAAAGACTCTCCTGATTTTTCTCTTTTTTCATTTAATTTTTTAAAATCATTATAATTGATAAAAACTTCACCTCTTACTTCTAATATATCAGGCACTGAATTATCATGAATGAATAATGGAATACTTTTAATTGTTTTTAAATTTTCAGTAATATCCTCTCCTATAATTCCATCTCCACGAGTTGAGCCTCTAATAAATTGACCTTTCTCATATACTAATTCTACTGCTAATCCATCTAATTTAGGCTCTGCTACAAATTCAATATCAATAGACTGATTAAGTAGTTTTAATAATTGTTTATTAAATAATTCAAGTTCACTATGATTCATAGCATTAGATAGGGATTGCATCGGTAGTCTGTGCTTAATAGTTGAAAAAGAATCTAAAACTGTTCCACCAACACGCTGAGTTGGAGAATCAGAAGTAATTAATTCAGGTGATTGATTTTCTAAATTTTCTAATTTTTGTAATAATTGATCATATTCAGAATCTGAAATTGTAGGATTATCATAAACATAATAATTAATGTTATGTTGATTAAGTTCCTTTTTTAATTTATAAATTTCTTCTTTAATATTCATTAATTAATAAGAAGAAATGTCTTTATTGATTGTGCCCGTTAAACTAAAAAAATCTTTGCTTGAAAAAGAAAATGTTTTATGCTGATATTCTCCATTAATATTAATACTATATTCTTTTTTAAATTTTTCTTTATCATTGCTAATTTCTTGTAAGGCTGATATAAGAAAGTCAATATCTTCTTTTTTAGTATACAATCCAAAACTTGCTCTGATCATTCCCATCCAAGGTTCAACAGTCCAAAGTAAATTATTATCTTGACATTCTAAACTATCAATCTCTTTTGCATGGGAATCATGTAACATTTTTTCAACATAAGGATGAGCACAAAAACATTCATTCCTTACAGCAATATTATAATAATCATTTAAAATAGCTGCAACTAGACCATGGTCCATATCTTTAATATTAAATGATATTGTTCCTGCTCTTGGACAATTTTTAGTATTATTATCTCCATATATATAAACATCATTAATATTAGACATTAATTCCATTGCATAATTTGTTAATTGCATATCTTCTTTTAAAATTTTTTCCATCCCAATACTTTCTAATACATGAATGGAAGAACCCAGTGTAATAGCTCCTAAAATATTTGGTGTACCTGCTTCTTCTCTATCAGGAAATTTTTTAGCAACAAAATAATTATCCGGAAAAACTTTATCTACCATACCTCCACCTACTTCTTCAGGTTCTATTAATTCCATAAATGATTTTCTAGCAATAATTACGCCAGGTGAACCAGGAGCATATGTTTTATGACCAGAAAATAATAAAGCATCAATTTCCAATTCCTCATCATCAAAACCACTCATATAAATTGGTACATGGGCAGCCATTTGCGCGGCATCTACAATAATATATACCCCATATTTATGTGCTAATTTTGCTATTTTATTAATAGGATTAATAATCCCTGTAACATTACTTAATCCAGTAATAGAAATATAATTAATACGATCACTGAATTGTTGTAAATATTTTTCCACAACTTCAATATTAATACTTCCCATAGAAGATTCTGAAGTATAAACAGGAATATGCATAACTTTTCCACCATGTTTTCTGTGAGGTAAATCATTAGAATGATGCTCCATAATAGATACTAAAACCATGTCTCGTTCTGGACGCAATCTCTTAAAAACTTTTGCCATTCTATTCATTCCTGCTGTAACACCACTACCCATAAAAAAACATGTATATTTGTCAGGGTCTGCATGTACAAAATCTAAAATTTTACGATGAATCCAATCATAAGTTCGAGTTGAAATTTTTGCACTAAAATGCAATAATGAATGAGTATTGGAATAATGTTTCAAAAACTCATTAGCTGCCCTTGAAGCAATTCCCATCATTAAAGAAGATGCTGTGGTATCTAAATAAATTCGTTTAGTTTTCTGGCCATTAACTAAAGTATATTGAGTGTCTAGTCCTATAAAATCATCTTGAATTTTATTAAGCAATTTTTGACCTTTGATGGACATTGTTTCTGGTGTTAATAATGGGAGCTTCATATTGTTCAAATTTAATTAATTTTTATTCTTTTCAATAACTCTTTTTTAATCATTTTTGATATCTCAAAACTTGAATTCCAATTATCCCAATAACATGATAATAAGCCAATACCAGTTGAAGTAATAAATGCCTCATCCATATCTTGCAATTCTTCTAATTTAATATGGGTTTCTTCTACAGGAAGTCCTTTCTCTCTTGCAATATCAAAAACTGTATCTCGCATCACTCCAGATAAAATTCCCAAATCTAAAGAAGGAGATAAAATAATATTATCTTTAATAAAAAAAATATTACGAATAGCACATTCAGTAATAATTTTTTTATCATTATAAAATAATGGCTCAAAAGCGCCTAATCGTGATGCTTCTTTTTTTGCTAGCATATTACCAATATAATTCATTGATTTAATAGCAGGATTAAATCTAATTATAGGATAATCAGATTCACTTAAAAATATAATTTTCACAGGATCACTAGGAATATTATAAAATGATTTAATTGTAATAAAAATGCTAGGAGAACTGCTATCAGATTCTCCTCTTGTAATCATTAATCTAATAATACCATCGTTTAAATTGTTCTTATTAATAACCATGGTAAGTAGGTTAATTAACTGTTCTTTATTTTGTTTGATTTTTAAGCTTATAATTTCTAAACCATTTAATAACCTTTCCATATGTTTATATGGAGAAAATAAAATCTTGTTATCAAAGCGCATTGTTTCAAATAAACCATCTCCATATAAAAAACCTAAATCATTAATAGAAATTTTAGCAGATTTAGAATCAACAAATTGGCCATTTACATAATAAATCATAATTAAGATTCCTTATATAATTACTCTATCTAATATTTTACTTTTTAATTCTGCTTCGAGCAACTCATCTTGTGCATTAGAATCCCACACAATTCCTCCACCAACGCTATATTTAATTATATTGTTTTGCATATACAAAGTACGAATAGCAATATTAAAGTTCATGCTATCTTTAGTTATATAACCAATGGTCCCAGTATATAATTCTCGATTATAATTTTCAAGATTATCAATAATTTTCATAGCACTTTCTTTTGGAGCCCCCGTAATTGAACCACCCGGAAATAAAGCCTTTAAAATATCACTATATTTTATATTATGATTTAATTTTCCAGAAATACAACTAACCATTTGATGTACCGTTTCATAACTATTAACAGTAAATAAATCATCAACATTTACTGAACCATATTTACAAATTTTACCTAAATCATTTCTCATTAAATCAACAATCATTAAATGTTCTGCTTTATCTTTATCACTATCAAATAATTCTTTCTTTAATTTTTTATCAATCAAGTTGTCTTTGCTCCGAGAACGAGTTCCTTTCATGGGATGAGTTTTAATTATACCATCTTGAACTGTAAAAAAACTTTCAGGAGAAAAACTTAATATATGTGATTCCCCTGTATTAATATAATATCCAAATTTAGGTTTAGCGATGGAACGAATCATTAAATATAAAGAAAAGGGGTCTTCATGATAATCTAATATTTTTTGCATAGTAAAATTAATTTGATAAACATTGCCATCATAAAGATGCTGTTTAATAATTTTAATTTTTTCAATATATTCATCTAATAATAATAAATCCTGTTTTAATGATAATATCTTGTTTAATTCAATGTCATTAAAAGAATTAAGATCATAAGTGAAAATTTCATCTGGTTGAACAAACCAAAAATAGGGCATTGTTTGTTTTTGATTTTTAAATTTAATATGTGGAAATAAATAATTCTTCATACTATAACTAGTATAACCTATAGATGAAATATTCCTAGATGTTGTATTCCAATCTTCAATGGCTTTATCTAAGGCAAATAAAGGTTCATCGTCAATATATTGGTTGTTGCGTATTAATCCAGATGCATTAAATATTAATGAATCTTTATAATTCCAAATAGCATAACCTTTATTGGGAAAGCTATAATTATCAATTAATATATCTGGAGTTCCATACTTTTTTACCAGCTCTTCTAACTTCATTTTAATTTATTAAAAATTGTATATTTTAAATTTGATGGAGAAGTAATGGCATAAGAAAACACTTTATTTTTTAATATAAAACTATTTAATCCCTGCTTAAGAACAACATCTAATTTAATTATATTTTTTTCTCCATTAATTCGAGAGCAAATAGTTGGAACTTCTGGGCAATCCCAGTCTAAAAATTGTGAAAATAATTCAAATAAATTTAAAATTAGATCTTCATCCCAATCAGGATTAAATCGACATTCTCTAGTTTGAATATTAAGGTGTTTACTTTTCAATTTACTAAAACCTGTACTTGCTCCAATATTCATTAAATAAGGATATAATTTTTGATCAATTGCTTTTTCATAATTAATTGAATCAATATTATGTAGTAGATCCTTCCAATTATAATCTGATAATAAATTAATCCAATCATTTACATTTTTATTATATCTCTGTATCTTAACCCAGCTAGAATCACTGTGTAAAATAAATAATTTTGACATTAAGGTAGATTTAACTTTAACATTATATAACCACAATAAAAATATTAATGTAGAAAATGGAAATTTATTTTTAAAGTTTTTATATGTCACATTATTAATAATATTAAGATTACATGAAGAGCTTAAACCTTTGGGTAAATTATTATCTAAATTTGCAATTTGTCCTCCAACTGACTTGCCTAATTCAGGGACAATATTTAAATCTACCCAAATCAATTCCTTTTTATTATTTAAGCCTTTCTGTGAAATCCAAATATTCTCCATATTATAATAGCCTACTAATGTCCAGCCTAAATAATGATGTAAAAAAGAGGCACAAATCAATCCATCATAATCTGCAGAAATAATAAAAAATTTATTTTTATCCTTTAACCAAGAAAAATTTTTAAATATTGTATTTCTATTTATATTCATTATGTAAATTTAATAGTAATTAAAATTAATGAATTATGAAACATAACTATAAATATTTTATTATTATTTTTTCTATGTTAATTAGCCAAGAAACTATTGGCCCTAATTTATATAATGAAAATCTAATTAATTTTTTACAAAATAATTATAAAACAAATACCACTCTAAGCTATAATAATGCAAGAGATATCTTATATTCAGAAATTGATATAGATAACAATAATAAAGTATATTGCATTTATACAAATTATAATGTGACACTACCATCAAATGTTGATCCTAGTACATATTTATATGAAAATGGTATGAATTGTGAACATATTTGGCCACAAAGCATGTATGAAGGAACAGCTCCAATGAAATCTGACATGCATCATTTACGACCCTGTAAAGAAAATGCTAATTCATATAGAAGCAATAAACCTTTTAATGAAAGTCAAGATAGTCTAACTAATAATTGGTTATGGCTATCATACAACAATAGTAATACACCTAATACATATATTGATGAATATAGTGAAAACGGAAGTTCAGTTTTTGAGCCAAGAGAAGATAAAAAAGGAGATATCGCAAGAACTATATTTTATTTTTATACAATATATTCAGATGTTTCAGATAATAGTTTTTTTGAACAACAAAAAAATATTTTATTTAATTGGCATGAGCAAGATCCTGTAGAAGAATCAGAAATAACACGTACTTGGTTAATTGCTAATTATCAAAATAATATACCTAATCCATTTATATTAGACAGCTCATTAATTTATAGAGCATATTTTTTCACTGGTATAGTTGGTGATTTAAATGAGGATGGTGTAGTAAATGTTAGCGATATTGTTGCTATTATTAATTTTATAATTAATGGAACAATAATTAATAATAATCAAATTGCCAATTCTGATTTAAATGGAGATAATGTAATCAATGTTAGTGACATCGTCGCATTAGTAAATATAATAATTGGAGAAAATTAATGAATAAATATCTTTATATACTGTTGTTATGTAGTAGTTTGTCAATATCTCAACAAAATAATCAAAATATGGGAGAAGTAACTATGGACTATATTCATGCAAAAATAAATACCAATAAAGGAGATATCCTAATTAATCTAGAGTTTGAAAAAACTCCTATGACTGTTGCAAATTTTATTGGATTAGCTGAAGGAAAAATTAAAAATGATGCAAAAGAGTTAGGTGTGCCATATTTTAATAATTTAAAGTTTCATCGTGTTATTGCAGATTTTATGATTCAAGGAGGAGACCCTGAAGGAACTGGAAGAGGTGGCCCTGGTTATAATTTCCCAGATGAATTTCATCCTGATCTAAAACATAATGTCCCTGGGATTTTATCTATGGCCAATTCTGGTCCTAGTACAAATGGTAGCCAATTCTTTATCACGCATAAAGAAACTCCATGGTTAGATAATAAACATACTGTTTTTGGCAAAGTGATAGAGGGCCAAGAAGTTGTGAATAAAATTACTCAAAATGATATAATGAACACTATTACTATTATACGAAATGGTAAAACAGCTGAAAATTTTGATGCCGTAAAAATATTCACATCAAAACAAAAAGAAATTAAAAAAATTGCTAAAGACAAAGCTGAGAAACAACGGAAAGAATTAGAAGAATTAACAAAAAATGCTATTGAAACTGATAGTGAATTAAAATATATCATCACAAAAGAAGGTACTGGACCAAAACCTCAATTTGGAAATATGGTTGTAGTGCATTATTCTGGATTTTTAATGAATGGAACAAAATTTGATTCATCAGTAGATAGGGGATCTCCATTTACATTTGAATTAGGAGGAAGGGTTATTCAAGGATGGAATGAGGGTATTGCTTTATTAAATAAGGGAGCTAAAGCAAAACTAATTATCCCGCCACATCTTGGATATGGGCCTCGTGGAGCAGGAGGGGTTATTCCTCCAAATGCAACTTTAATTTTTGAAGTTGAATTAATTGATTTTTATGAAAACAATCATAACCATGATCACAATGATCCGAATCATAGACACTAAAATTATAATATGTCTCCTATTATTATTTTTTAGTTGTAATAAAAATACTCCCTATCCTTGGTTTAAAGGGAGCCTTAGTGATGCACTCGATATTTTAGATGATAGAATTATCATGTTGGATTTTTATACTGATTGGTGAGGGGCATGTAAAATGCTGGATGCATCTACATTTACCGATCAAGATATTATTGACATATCAAATGAAAAATTAATACCTGTTAAAATTGATGCTGGGACAGATGAAGGCATGGCTTTATTTAATCAATTTCAAGGAACTGCCTACCCTATGATAGTATTTTTAGATAAAAATAATAATGAAATTGATAGGTTCTATGGATATTTGCCACCATATGAATTTTTAATTAAAATTAAAAATGCACTTAATAATACAGAAAATATCATGTATTATTTAAAACAATATAATGATGGCAACCATAGTGCAGAATTAATTAAATCATTAGCTGATAAATATAAAGATAAAGAAGAGTTTGATCAAGCAATCAGCCTATATCAAGAATTGTTACTATCTTCTAATGTATCTAAGGATGATTATCAATATAGTAAATACACAATTGCATCTTTGTCATTAAGAAAAAATGAACCTTCGATAATGATTGATTACTTAAATGAATATTCCTCATCATCATATGTAGAACAAGGCGTAAATGATTTAATCTATTTTTATAAATTAAATGGACAAAAAAAAGAAGAATTTTCAACATATTCACAATATATAGATCAATTACAATATAGTTATAATTTTCTTAATAATTATGCATGGAGAATGTCAGAGTTAGATACAAACTTAAATGATGCATTAGAAAAAATTAATATAGGATTATCTTTAATAAATAAAGAAAGCTCAGGATATTCTTATCTTGTTGATACTAAAGCAGAAATACTGTGGAAACTAAATGATGTACAAGGTGCTATAAATACTATTGAAGAGGCTATATTGATTAATCCGGAAAATCAATACTACCGATCACAAAAAGATAAATTCTTACAAGAATAATTAAACAATATTTCCTTTATTCAGTAACAAATCTGGATCAAGAGATTTTTTTAAATTAATTATCATTTGTACAGCTTCATCACCATAGCACTTTTTAAAATCAGTTTTTTTTCTTTTCCCTGTGCCATGTTCAGCAGAATACACTCCACCTAATTTTGAAGATAAATCAATCATAAAATTATATATATCTAAGCTCTGTTTTTCTTGACTGGCATCAGGAATTAAATGAAAATGTAAATGACAATCTCCTAAATGACCAAATAATAAATACTCAATATTAGATTCTCTTAATTTTGCATGAATAGTTGTTAAATATTTATCAATTTTTTGTGGAGGAACAATAGTATCCGTAATAATACTTACTCCCCCTTTTTCTCTTGTTTTTCTTAAAGCATTATCTGGCAAAGAATGACGCGCTTCAAAAAAACGTTTCCAATTTAAATTATCATTTAAAATAATAATATTATCAAAATCAATAGAAGAATCAAATTTATTAATTAAAGTAGACCATTCTACTACCATCGTATCATAATTATTGCCATAAATGGGTATTTGTAAATATATACCAACTTCTAAATCATCATTAAAAAGAAAGTTTTTATGTTTCATATAATTTTGACAATTATATCCAAAATATTCTAAAGCAGTAATCTTGCCCATATCTGAATTTAAATATTTATATAAATAATGATGAAATTCAATTGCTGAATTTTCATTTTTTAATCTGATGAATAAATCAAGAGAACTTGTAGGCTTCTTAGCTAAATTAAATTTTGCTGATATAATTAATCCTAGAATTCCCTCACTACCAATAACTAAATCAATAAAATCAATTTCACCATTAATAGAAGAATATAAACCACTAGCATTTTTAATATTCGGACGATTATATCGTGGTATAGGAAGTATTATATTTTCATCACCACATTTTAAAATAAATTCCCCATTATGAGAAATATACTCACCTCTTTTAATTTTAATACTATAACCATTTAATAACATAAATTCAATTTCTTCTACCCAAAACCGAGTTGCTCCTTTTTCACCTGGCATAAATCCAGAAGCATTACATGACAAAGTTCCTCCTACAAAAGCATCATGTCTACTTGTTGGATCTACAGGATAATATAAAGTATACTTACTTTGCTTTAAAATTTCATCACGCATTAATTCTAAGGGGATACCAACAGGTGCAACAACGGTTAAATTAGTAGTATCAACATTAATATTTGGTCTTATTAAATTCTGTATAGATAAAACAATGCCACCAAAAGGTGTCGCGCTTCCGGTTAAATTAGTACGCCCAGCAGATATAGTAATAGGTATTTTACATACTTGACATGTTTTTAAAATAATAGCACATTGTTCCTCTGAATTTGGACGAACTAAAATATTAGCATGTCCATCTGGAATATTAGACCAATCTTTTGTAAATGGAATAATAACATCTTGATCTATCTGACTGTCAATTAAATGATTTTGAAAAAAAGTGTTAATTTTTTCAAATGTCCAATTTATTGCAATATTTAAAACTTCATTTTCTTGCGATATGATATATTGATTTGTAAATGATAATATATTATTCAATGAATTTCTCTATTTAATTTTCATATTAAATATAAAATAGTAATTGTAAGGAATTGAATAAATAATTTAAATTGTCATATGGTTTTGGCCCGTTCGTCTAGTGGTTAGGACTCATGGTTTTCATCCATGCA
>CETH01010476.1_pt1 | contig 18228 bp, 18 predicted proteins | sample 361461 | NCBI WGS metagenome assembly CETH01 (sample SAMEA2622695, study PRJEB7988) | marine metagenome | isolation source: saline water (ENVO:00002010), including
AAGCCAGTAGTTTTTTGTGGATTATTTCCTGTAGATAGTTCTGAATATCAAAAGTTAAAAGATGGACTTGCAAAATTACAACTTAACGATGCCAGCTTTTCATTCGAGGCAGAATCATCTTCCGCTTTAGGCCTTGGTTTTAGATGTGGTTTTTTAGGCTTATTGCACCTTGAAATAATCACAGAAAGACTTGAGAGAGAATTTGACGTTAACTTACTTACTACGACCCCAGGTGTTGTTTATAAAATAAATAAAAACAATGGAGAAACGGTTGATTTACAAAATCCATCAAGCCTACCTGACCTTACATTAATTAAGTCTATTGAAGAGCCATGGATTAAAGCTACAGTAATTACTCCTGATGAATATTTAGGTTCAATAATTAAATTGTGTCAGGATAAAAGAGGAATACAAACAAACTTGAGTTACTCAGGTAAAAGAGCAGTTTTAAATTACGAGCTTCCTTTAAATGAAGTGGTATTTGATTTTAATGATCGTATCAAATCTATGACAAGTGGTTATGCTAGTTTCGACTATGAAATAATTGGTTATAAAGAAGGTGATTTAGTTAAACTTGGAATTTTAGTCAATAGCGAACCAGTTGATGCACTTGCAATGATGATACATAAAGATTTTGCACAAAAAACAGGAAGAGAAGTTTGTGAAAAATTAAAGGATTTAATACCAAGACATAATTTTATGATACCTGTCCAAGCAGCAATAGGAGGAAAAATTATAGCAAGAGAGACTATAAAAGGATTTAAAAAAGATGTTCTAACTAAAATTCATGGTGGAGGAGCAACAGATAGAAAAAGGAAATTACTTGAAAAACAAAAAAAAGGTAAGGCTAGATCTAAGCAATTTGGAAGAGTAGAAATTCCCCAGGAAGCTTTTATTGGAGTATTAAAAATTAATAAAGAAAAATAAGTAATGAGTAAAATTATTGATTGTATAACTTTTTATAATGAAAATTTATTAGCAAATGCAAGGTTTGAAATTTTAAAAGATGTGGTAGATAAATTTATTGTTTGTGAGTCAGCATTTGATCATAGTGGCAATCCAAAAAAAATTAATTTTGAACTTAAAAATAAAATTTTCTCGGACAAAGTAGAACATATAATTATTAAAGAAAACTTTCCTAAACCAACACAACCCTGGAATAATGAAAAAATCCAAAGAGAATATATTTTAGAAAGTTTATCAAATTATGGTCCAGAAGATTATATTTTGTACTCAGATTCTGATGAAATTCCAGATCCATCAACACTACACAATCTAAATTTAAAAAGAAAATATGGTATTTTTTTTCAAAAAAATTTTGTTTATAAATTAAATATCTTTAATAAACATGAAACTCCTTGGGAAGGAACTAGAATTTGTAAAAAAAAAAATTTACAAAGTATTTTTCACTTAAGAAAAAAGATATTGTCTAAAAATTTAAAAAAGTCTTTTTGGAAATTCTATATTGAAAAAGACATCCAATTAATTTCCGAAGGTGGGTGGCATTTCAATAATTTATACGATCCCAAAACAATCTCTCAAAAATTAAAAGTTTTTCCACATAAAGAATTTAGTGCAAATCTTTACACAGATATCAAGAATATTAATAAGAAAATAAATAATCTTGAAGATCTTTTTAATAGAGGTCATAAATACGAAAAGGTTTCAATAGATAGCAGTTATCCAAAGTACATATTAGATAATTTAAGTTTATTTAATGATTATATACTAAATGATGAATAAATTTTTTTTTTTATATAAAAGCGAAACAACATTAAATATAATTTTTATTTTTTTGATCTGTAAAATAAAAAATATCTTTTATAAAAAAGAAATAATATCTTTAAAAAGAAAACATCAAAGTTTTATTTTAAACAAAAAAATAACAAATGATTATTTTTCGTCTCATGCTTTTAATTTTTTATTGTTTCTAAAAAAACTAAAAGAAAATTTTAAGTATTTAGAAATAGGATCTTATGAGGGAAATTCAGCAATTTTTGTAGCTAATCATTTTGAAGATTCAGAAATATACTGTATCGATAATTGGAATAAAACTGAGGAATATATTAATCATAAAGACTTTTCTGAAATTGAAAAAAACTTTGATTTTAATGTAAATAATTATCCTAATATTAAAAAAATTAAAATGAGTAGTGATAGTTTTTTTGAAAATAACAGCAAACAATTTGATGTGATTTATGTTGATGGTTATCATTATGGACCACAAGTTCAAAAAGATTGTGAGAATGCTTGGAAATTTTTAAAGAAAAATGGCTATCTTATATGTGATGATTATATTTGGAATTTTTATAAAAAAATAAAAGAAAATCCATGTTTTGCAATTAATCAATTTTTATTGAAAATTAAAGGATCTTTTAAAATAGAAAAAGTATCCAATAGTCAAATTTTTATTAAAAAAATTAGTGAATAGTTTTACTTAGCTGTAGACAAAATCTTTTTAAATCTTTTTTTTGGGGTTTATACTTTATTTTTTTTTTAAGTTTCATGTTGTTAAGATAAAATGAATTTTTTTTAATTTGTTGTATATTTGTTTCTCTATGAAAAAAAATTTTTCTTTGATAATTAAATTTATCTAACCAACTAATAATTTCTTTAAGAGAGATTTTTCTTCCAAGCGATACATTATAAATTCCAGTCAACCTTTTTTTAAAAATAAGAGAAAATATTTTAGATAATTGATTAATTGATATGAAATCTTTATAAACATTATAAAATTTATAATTTTTATTTCCATTACACATATCTAAATAGTTATCAAAAAAAGTTTTATGAACCTGTCGTGTATTTTTAAACTTTTTTAAACCGATTACATTTGATATTCTTAGTATCAATAGTTTAGAACTCAGTTTTTTTTTTAATAATTTTTCAATTTTAATTTTGTTTTTAGAGTATATATCGATAGGTTTTAATTTTTGTGTCTCTTTGATATTAAACATGGGTTTATAAACCTTTCTTGAACTTAAAAAAATAAAAGTTATATCTAAATTTTTAATTTTATTTGCAATTTTTAGATCATAATCAAATTTGTAATTATAACTTTTGAATATGTTGTTTTTATTGAAAGTACAATTACATATATATTTAAATTTATTTATTGATTTTTGATTAAGTCTCATAAAATTTTCAAGACTCATAATCTCTATTTTTCTTTTATTTTTTAAAATCTTATAAATACTAGATCCTATAAAACTTTTTTTTCCAACTATAATGAGATCTTTTTTCTTCATACGTATAATAGATAATCAATAATTTTATTTAATTAATTTAAAACCATATATTTCAACATTTTTTAAGGGTCTTAGAACATTTTATTTTTAAAAGAATTAATTTAATCTAATATAAACAATAAAAAATCTTAATTTAAAATAAATTTATAATATAAATTAAATTGTGAGTAAAAAAATTGTTATTTCAGGTGGTTCAGGAAGATTTGGTACCTATCTAAAAAAAATAAGAACTAAACATAAACTTTTTTTTCCATCAAAAAAACAATTAGATATTTTAAATAAAAAAAGTATTTACAAATATTTAAAGAAAAATAAACCTGAAATTCTTATTCATTTAGCTGGTCTATCGAGGCCAATGAATATTCATGAAAAAGATGTAATTAAAAGTATAAATTTAAATATTATAGGTACAGCGAATATAACAATGGTGTGTTCAACTTTAAATATCAAATTAATTTATTTTTCTACAAATTATGTTTATCCAGGAAAAAGAGGAAACTATCGTGAGACGGATCCATTATTACCAGTGAATAATTATGCTTGGTCAAAACTTGGTGGTGAAACTTCAGTTCAGCTTTATAAAAATTCATTGATATTAAGAGTTTGTATGACTGAGAAACCGTTTGTTCATAAAAAGGCTTTTGTTAATGTAAAAACAAGTTTTACCTATCATCAAGAAGCTGCAAAAATTTTGTTTAAACTATTAAATAAAAAAGGAATAATTAATTTAGGTGGAAAAAAACAAAGTATTTATAATTTTGCAAAAAAAGATAATAAAAAAATTAAAAAAATTTACTTAAAAAAAAATATAAAATCAATAATGCCGTTTGACTCATCAATAAATCTTTCAAAGTTAAAAAAGATTCTAAAGAAAAATTAATTTTGTGAAATTTAATACATTCTATCAAATTTATTATTCACATAGATTAAAAAAATCCTCTTTTATATTAAGAATATATATTTATATAATTTTACCATTTGTATATTTCATTAACAAACTTTTACTAAAATCAGTTATAGATCTTGATAAATTTTCAAAAAGTAATTCAGAATTGTATGACAAAAATTTAAATTTTTTGTTTCAATATTTTAACAGTGACAAAGGAGATAAATTTCAAAATCAGTATCAAAAGCCAATAAAATTTGACAACAAAATTATAGATGGTCATAGATATCATGAATTTTATAACAAATATTTTTCAGACAGAAGAAACGATTTATTAGACATTCTTGAGATTGGATCATTCAAAGGAAATGCCACAGCTGCATTTTACTTTTATTTTAAAAATGCAAATTTCACATCTGTAGATATTTTTCCTGATTTAATAAGATATAAATCAACAAGAATTAAAAGTTTTTTTTTAGATAACAGTAAAGAAAAAGAAATAGAGAATAAAATTTTATCCAAAAATTTGAAGTTTGATTTTATTATAGAAGATGCTGGTCATTATTATAAAGATCAAATAATCTCTTTATTTTATTTGTTTGAATGTTTAAAAGAAAATGGAATTTTCGTTGTCGAAGAACTTGATTTCCCTGATGTAAGAGAAGATATGAATATACATAAAAATAAACCGACATTGAGAGATATACTAATATTAGCAAAAAATAATAAAAATTTTGATTCAAAATTAATCTCAAATCAGCAGAAAGAATATTTTTTAGATAACTTAAGTTCAATAGAAATCTTTAAAGGTAGATTTAATGAAATTGCTTTTATTAAAAAAAAATAAATTTTCATCTATTATTTTTGGAGAGGTGGCCGAGTGGTTGAAGGCGCACGCTTGGAAAGCGTGTAAAGGGGCAACTCTTTCATGGGTTCGAATCCCATTCTCTCCGCCATCAAATAACCCCCATTTTAAGAGGGTAATTTGACAATTTTTATTAATTTAAAAGATTAAAATTGAACATTTTTTATTAAAAAGTGGTATAATTTTTTTTTCCAAAATTTTAAAATGACAAACAAAAATACCTATCAAGCAGACTCCATTAAGGTTCTAAAAGGGCTAGAGGCTGTAAGAAAAAGACCTGGTATGTATATTGGTGATACCGATGATGGTACAGGATTACACCATATGGTCTACGAAGTTGTAGACAATTCAATTGATGAGGCATTAGCAGGCCATTGTAATAATATCACTGTAAAAATTAACAATGATGGAACAATAACTGTAAATGATGATGGAAGAGGAATACCAGTAGATATTCATAAGGGAGAAAAAAAATCAGCCGCTGAGGTAATTATGACACAATTACATGCTGGTGGAAAATTTGATCATGATTCTTATAAGGTTTCAGGAGGACTTCATGGAGTTGGAGTTTCAGTTGTAAATGCTTTGTCTGAGAAATTGAAATTAGAAATAAATAGAGATGGAAAAAAATATTATATTGAATTTAATAATGGAAAAGCAAAAGCTCCACTTAAAGTTATAGGTAAATCCAAAAATACAGGTACACAAATTACATTCCTGCCTTCTAAAGAAATATTCTCATCAATAAAATTTAGTGGAAATATTTTAATAAAACGAATGAGAGAGTTAGCTTTTTTAAATAAGGGAATAACAATTTCATTTATTGATAATAGTCAAAAAAAGGAGAAAATAGAAAAATTTAGATATGAAGGGGGAGTTTTAGAATTTGTAGAGTATTTAGATACAAAAAGGGAAAAATTACAAAATAAAAATGGAAATGATCTTTTTAAAAAGCCCATTTATATCGAAGGTAAAAAAGGAAATATAGAAATAGAATGTTCTTTAAAATGGAACGGTACTTATTCCGAGGATATATATCCATATACAAATAATATACATCAAAAAGATGGTGGAACACATTTACTTGGATTTAGAAGTGCTTTAACTAGAGTAATAAATAAATATGTGAATGAACACAATTTATTAAAAAAAAATAAATTTGCTATATCTGGAGATGATATAAAGGAAGGCTTAACATGCGTATTATCAACAAAGATTCCTGATCCAAAATTTTCCTCTCAAACAAAAGACAAATTAGTTTCATCAGAAATTAGAACAATTGTAGAAACATTTATAAACGAAAAATTATCTATATGGTTTGATCAAAATCCATCTATTGTAAAAATAGTATTGGCAAAAATTATTCAAGCTGCATTAGCTAGAGATGTAGCAAGAAAAGCAAGAGAAAATGTAAGAAGGAAAGGTGCTCTTGAATTAAGTGGATTACCAGGAAAATTAGCAGATTGTCAAATTGGTAAACAAGATGGAACGGAATTATTTATAGTAGAGGGAGACTCAGCGGGTGGCTCAGCTAAGCAAGGAAGAAATAGAGAGAACCAAGCAGTATTACCTCTACGTGGAAAGATTTTGAATACCTATGTTGAAGATTTACAAATTAAAAAAAATGGAAATAGTAACAAAAACGGTGCTGATCAAAGAACTAAAGCTTTGTCAAAAATGATATCTTCAAATGAAATTTTAACCTTAATTAATGCACTTGGGCTTGACCCAAAAGCACACGAAATTGATTTAAAAGATTTGAGATATGGAAAAATTATTATTATGACTGATGCTGATGTAGATGGCTCTCATATTAGAGCTCTTCTTTTGACATTTTTTAATAATAAACCATTTAATAAATTAATTGAAAATGGCCATGTTTATTTAGCTCAACCTCCATTGTTTAAAATTAATAAGGGATCAAAAGGAATTTATATTAAAGATGAGAAAGAACTTGAGGAATATATAGTTAAAAATAATAGTGAATTTAAAAAAATTAAAAAAAGTTCAAAAGAATTTTTGAAAAAAATTGAATTTGAAAAATCAAAAATGAATATCCAAAGATTTAAAGGATTAGGGGAAATGAACCCAGAAGAACTTTGGAGTACCACATTAGACCCAGAGACAAGAAATCTACTACAGGTGCAATATTCAAAAGACACTAAAAAAGATCAAAATCTTATACATACATTAATGGGAAATGATGTCAGTCTGAGAAAAGATTTTATAATTTCAAATGCTATAAACGTGCAAAATTTAGATATCTAAAAGATGAAGTTTTTTGAAACTTCAAAATATTATACACTAAAAAAATCTACTTATATTTCACTTAGGTGGATTGGGATAATTGGGCAATTATTATCAATAAATATTGTATATTTTTATTTTGGTTTTGATTTTAATTTTATTATCTCAAATATAGTTATTTTAGTAGGTATCTTAAGTAATTTATTTTTAATTTTTATTTATCAAAAAACACAATTATCAGACAGGTCAGCTCTAATATTTTTATTAATAGACATAATTCAACTTACAATATTGATTTATTTAACTGGAGGAGTAGTAAATCCCTTTGTAATTTTTTTACTAATCCCAAGTGTTTTTGCATCATCTAATCTAGGTTTGAGAACTAATTTATTTTTAGTGACAACAACAATATTTGTAATTATTTTTCTTACATTTTATTCTAAAGAACTGCCCACACCTTTAAATTATCATTTTCACGTAGATGACTATTATTTTTATTCTATACCAGTGGCCTTGATAATAGCTTTAGTTTTTTTAAATTATTTTGCAATAATTTTTGGAGCTGAGTCAAGACTGAGAAAAGAAGCTTTAAACAAGATGGAAGAAGTTATGGCTAAAGAGCATGAAATGTTGTCTTTAGGAGGTCAAGCAGCAGCAGCAGCTCATTCATTAGGCACACCACTATCTACAATTAAAGTTATTACATTAGAGCTTTCAAAACAATTAAAGAATAATAAAGATGTAATTGATGATATAGATTTACTATCAAGCCAGGTTGAAAGGTGTAATCAAATATTAAAAAGATTATCTTTAAATCCAAACGAAGAAGATGAATTTATTGATGAAGACCTTTGCATGAGAGATTATATCAAAGAAATAATATCATCATTTAAGGAAACAAGTGAAAAGGAATTTATTTTTAATTTTGACCAAGACTCAAACTCAAAAAAAATTACTAAATCAATTGAAATTATATATGGTCTAAGAAATTTTATTGGAAACGCTAATAAATTTAGTAAATCAAAAATTTATATTAATTTGAAAAGTGATAATGAATTTACTGAAATCACAATTGAAGATGATGGCATAGGATATCCAAGTGAAATTTTATCGAAAATAGGTGAGCCTTATCTAAAGTCTTTTAAAAATCAAAATAATACAAAAAGTGGTTTAGGATTAGGAATTTTTATTGGTAAAACTTTGTTAGAAAAAAATTTTGCTAACGTCAATTGTCGAAACTCAAAAACCAGAGGTGGAGCAGAAATAGTTGTTAAATGGAGAAATAAAGATTTTAAAAATTTAATGTAATTTATTTTTTTTATCAAATAATTCACTTAATTGTGAAATCATTACATCACCAAGTTCATTAACATCAGTAATTTTTATTGCACGATTATAATATCTTGAAACATCATGACCTATACCAATAGCTAATATTTCAATTTCACTTTTTTCTTCGATAAATTTAACTGTTTTTTTTAAATGTTTTTCTAAAAAATCTCCAGAGTTAACTGATAGTGTTGAATCATCTACTGGAGCTCCGTCAGAAATTACCATCAGTATTTTTCTTTCTTCCTTTCTTTTTTTAATTCTATTAAATGCCCAAGTAATTGCTTCCCCATCAATATTCTCTTTTAATAAGCCCTCTTTTAGCATTAATCCCAAATTATTTTTTGCTTGTCGCCAGTGAGTATCTGCGCCTTTATAAATTATATGTCTTAAATCATTCAATCTTCCTGGAGCCTTAGGTTTTCCATTTTTATTCCAAAATTCTCTACTTTGACCACCCTTCCAATTTTTTGTTGTAAAACCTAAAACTTCAACTTTTACAGAACATCTTTCTAACGTTCTAGATAAGATGTCAGCACAAATTGCTGCGATTGTAATAGGTCTTCCCCTCATAGATCCTGAGTTATCAATTAATAAAGTTACTACTGTATCCTTAAAGTCTAAATCTTTTTCTTTTTTAAAAGATAAAGAATTATATGGATCCATAATAATTCGAGGTAATTTAGAACTATCCAGCAATCCTTCTTCTAAATCAAATTCCCAAGCTCTACTTTGTTTTGCTAATAATTGTCTTTGAAGTTTATTTGCAAGCTTTGTAATTATGTCTTGGAAACCAATTAATTGTTGATCTAAAGTTTTTCTTAATTTTAAAACGTCTTCATAATTTTCTAAATTTTCTGCTTTTGTGATCTCATCATATTGATTTGTAAAAACTTTATAATCCAAATCTAAATTGGTAATATTTTTTTTTTGGATTATTTGTTCATTATTTTGTTTGTCGGATTCTGTATCAACAAGTTGCTCATCTAATTTGTATTCATCAATGTCATATTCAGAGTCTAAACTGGCCTCAGTTTCCTCATCATTATTTTGATCTTTTTTATCTTCTGAATTACTTTCCTGGTCATCATTTGAAGGGTTTTGCTGTTCATCATCTTGATTATTATCATTTTTTTCTTCACTTTCTTCATTTTGAAAAATTTCCATTTGTTCAAATATTTCAGAAAATTTTGAAGAATAATTTTTTTGTGACTCAAAATTCTCTTTGAGAAACTCTATATGTTTTTCTATTGCCTGATTAAAGTCATTTTCCCAAAAATTTAGCATTTTACTAGTAAGCGGATTTAATTTGATATTATGAAATTTTTTAAGCATATATAATTCAAATGCTTCTACGATTGGGACATCTTCTTTTGTTTTCAGTTGATCTTTTCTTTTAAGCTGAATTATTTGATTATAATTATTTTTGAGATTTTTCTCTATCCCTTTTAACATTTTAGATCCCAAACATTCATATCTTATTTTTTCTGCAATTGAATAAAGAGATTTACAAGATGAATTAGAAGGTAAATTTTGTTTATAAATCTCATTATTTGAAAATTTTTTTTTCAACGCTGAAGAATCTGAAACAGCTCTAGCTTTAACAAAATCATCTTTTGAATTAATATTTTCTAGATTGATGTTATAAATATTTTTTGTATCTTTGACTTGGGTTTTGGTTTCTTTTTTGATGAGTTCATCTGATATTACTCTCTCTGTTGAGGCTAAAGCTTGTTTTAGTTTTTCTTTAAGGTTATTATCTTTATTTGTACTCATCTAAATTTGAATATTGGCAAGAGACTCAGGTAATTCTTCACCAAAACATCTTTGATAATATTCAGCAATAGTACTTTTTTCTATTTCATCACATTTATTTAAAAAAGTTACACGAAACGCATAACCAGTATCTTTAAAGATTTCTGTATTTTCTGCCCAGTGCAAAACAGTCCTTGGACTCATAACAGTTGATATATCACCAGCTATAAAACCTTTTCTAGTTAAGGAGGCAACTTTTATCATATTTGCAATTTTATCCTTACCTTTTGTGTTATTGTAAGATTTATTTTTTGCTAATATTATTTCCATTTCTTTATCAAGACTTAAATAGTTTAGTGTAGTGACTATATTCCATCTATCCATTTGACCTTGATTTATTTGTTGGGTTCCATGATATAGACCGGTTGTGTCACCTAAGCCTACCGTATTAGATGTAGCAAATAGTCTGAAATATTTATTTTGTTTAATAATTTTATTCTTATCTAATAAAGTAAAGCTTCCTTCAGCTTCTAAAATTCTTTGGATAACAAACATTACATCTGGTCTACCTGCATCATATTCATCAAAAACTAAAGCTACAGGATTTTGAATTGACCAAGGCAATATACCTTCATTAAATTGTGTAATTTGTTTTCCATCTTTTAGCGTGATTGCATCTTTTCCTATAAGATCAATTCTGCTTACATGACTATCAAGATTTACTCTTACACATGGCCAATTTAATCTAGCCGCAATCTGCTCTATGTGTGTTGATTTACCTGTGCCGTGGTAACCTTGAACTAAAACTCTTTTATTAAAAGCAAAACCAGAAATAATAGCGAGCGTGGTGTCTCTATCAAATTTATAGTTTTTATCTATTTCGGGAACATACTCTCCCCTTTTGGAAAAAGCATCAACCTCCATTTCGGTGTCTATTCCAAAGGTTTGTTTGATTGATACTTTTATATCAGGTTGAATGTTTAAATCAGGTGTCAATTTTTTTCCTATAAGTATTTTTTAGTTGAGTATAAGCTAAAGTTATTAATTTTAGCTTTTCCTCGTATTTTTTATTCCCAGAATTCATATCAGGGTGAAATTTTTTGACAAGCACTTTGAATTTATCTTGAATTTTCTTCCATTTTAAACCAACAGAAACCCCCAAAATTCCAAATGCTTTTATATCTTTATGGTCAAATTTAAATTGACGCATATGATTATAATCTCCGTTTATTTTCTCTTTATCCAGCTCATCTTTAAGAGTGTTATTCCACAAAACTTTAAAAAAATTGTCCGAAGAACCAAAACTTTGTGTTGGCTTGTGCCAAGTCATGTCAGATTTGAGAAAATCAATAATCTGTTCGTCATTCATGCCGGAGAAATAATTCCAATTTTTATTGAATTCTTTGACATGTTCTAAACATAACATTCTAAATTTTTTACTATTATCTTTTTCTAAAGGTGCTTTATAATCACCAATCTTGTTACAATTATTCCAGTCACATATATTTTTCATGATATAATATATTATGAATATGAACATAAATCAGCTAATTGCAATTGTTAAAAAAAAATTAGAAGATGAATTAATTATTGAAAAATTAATTATTGAAGATAAATCATTTTTACATAAAAATCATGCTGGTAACCAAAAAGATAAATTTCACTTAAAAGTATCGATTAAGTCTGATCAATTAAAAAAACTTAATAAAATAGAAAGTAATAAAAAAATATATAAAATTTTAGATAATGAAATGAAAGAATTTATTCACTCCTTGCAAATATTAATTAGTTAATTCATCTGTAAGAAATTTTTTTAATTTATTAAAATTATAATTTTTGTTATAAATTGTTTTTCCTATTTTTTTTAATAAAATTAAATTTATTTTTTTGGAAAAATTTTTTTTATCCTTTACCATAAAAAAAAGAATTTTATTTATATCTTTTATAGAAAAATATTTTTTTAAATCATTTGGAAGAATAGAAGATTTATAATGATTTAATATTAAAAGATATTCATTTTTGTTTAAAATATTATTTTTAAAACTGAAGTTTAAAGCAGTAATAATTCCTAATAAAACAGCTTCACCATGATTTAATTTTTTGGAAAAACCTAGTGTTGCTTCAAATGCATGAGCAAAAGTATGCCCAAAATTTAAAATTTTTCTTAAATTTTCTTCTTTTTCATCTTTTTCTACAATTTCTTTTTTTATTTTACAGCTTTTATAAATAGATTTTTCTATAAAAGGAGATCTTAAATTCAAGATATTCAAAACATTATTATTTAAAAAATTAAAAAATTTCTTATCTGAAATTAATGAATGTTTTAAAATTTCTCCGTATCCACAAATAATTTCTCTTTTTGGAAGAGTTTTTAAAAAAATAGTATCACTAACAACTAATTTTGGTTGATAAAAACTTCCTATAAGATTTTTACCAAATTTAGAATTTATACCTGTTTTACCACCAATAGATGAGTCTACTTGGGATAAAAGAGTTGTAGGAATATTAACAAACTGCATTCCTCTTTTAAAAAGGCTAGCAGCAAAACCACCCAAATCACCTGTAATTCCTCCACCTAAAGTTATTAAACAATCTTTTCTAGAAAAATTCTTATCGAGTAAAATATTTAGTATATTATTAAGTGTTTTTTGACTTTTATTTTTTTCGTTCGCATTGATAAAAAGTAAATTATATTTTTTTTTGTCTAAAGATTTTTTAATTATATTAACAAATTTTTTTGGAACTTTATTATCGACTATAATTAAAATTTTTTGAAATTTTATTAAGTTTTTTTTTAGTATTGAAGATATATTTGTAATTAAACTTGATCCAATGATAATTGGATATTTTTGAGTATTTGTTTTAATTATTAATTTAATTTGTTTCATATAGATTAAAGACTTTTTTTACTATTTCTAATTTTGACAAACCGTCACAATCTACCTTATACAATGCTTTTGCATAAATGTTTGAGCGTTTTTTTATTAAATTATTTAATTCATAAGGTGTTGCTTTATAAGCAACTGGTCTTTTAGCACTACTTTTAATTCTATTTATTATTGTTGTTTTATCCCAATTGAGCCAAAATGAAGTATGATTTTTTAAAACTTCTTTTTGAATTTTTTTATTTAAAAAAGATCCTCCACCCAATGCTATAACGATATTTTTCTTTTTCAAAATATCTAGGGTAATTTTTTCCTCGAAACTTCTGAAAAAAGCTTCACCCTTGATAGTGAATATTTTTGATATTTGCATACCAAGATTATTTTCTATGAATTTGTCAGTGTCATAAAATTTAAATTTATGTTTTTGAGAAAACAATTTACCTATAGAAGTCTTACCTGACCCCATCATACCTAAAAAAACTATATTTCCTTTTGATTTCATAAGTTTCTTTATTGAAAAAACACAAATATGTCTTAATTTGAAATTAACTAAAGTTATATGCAATTTATAAAAAAAACAAGTTCAAGTAGAAATATAATTAACTTAATAGCTAAAATAATATTAAGTTTGTTTTTATTAATTGGAATTGTTTTTTTATTAAATAAAATTGATTTTCCTGTTCCAAAAAAAGAAATAGAAAAAACTATTCCTAATGAAAATTTTAAGATTGTTAAATAAAAGATATTTTTCAATTATATTAGTTTTATTTCTAGGATTAAATGTATTTGCTGAAGATCAACCTGTTGATATTTGGAACATTGATAAAAAAAAAATTGAAAATGATTCTTCGATTTCTATTAGTGAGGAAGAAAATGACATAAAAAATAAATCAGACTCTTTATCAAACATTTATAAAATGCAGGAAAAAAAAAAGAATAACTCTATTGAGTTAGTAGAAAAATTAGATTCAAAGGAAATTGATATAATTGGATTATATGATCCTGAAGATAACAGTCTTGATATCAATATGTGGAATAACTCAGACGGGGATCAATTAAAAAGAATTTTTTCTAAATTAAATAAAATTAAACTTTCTAAAGATGCAACTGAAATTATGAAAATTTTGTTACTTACCAATGCACATCCACCCAATAGGAATATTACAGAAAAAGAATTTTTAAAATTTAAATCAGAATGGTTAATTAGGAATTCAGATTTGAAACTAATAGAAGAATATCTAGTAAAAAATCAAATATTTGATTATCAGCCAGAATTAACAAAGTATTTAGTTGATAGTTATTTGTCAGAATCGAAGATTGAAAAGGCTTGTGAGATTTTTTCAAAAAATTTAGAACCGATTAATAATGAGTATCTTTCCAAGTTTAATATTTACTGTTTAATTTACTCTGGAAAAAAAGATGAAGCGCAACTTTACTTTGATTTGAAAAAAGAGTTAGGATTTAAAGATAAATATTTTGAAAAAAAAATAAATTATTTATTTGGTTATACTTCAGAGATTGATACTTCAATATCAGAAAAAAATATTTTAAATTTTCATCTTGCACATAAAACAAATCCTGATTTTTCTTTTGAGCCAAAAGACACAACAAATAAGATTATTTGGCGATATCTTTCTTCATCTCAGTTATTAAATAAAATTCAAAAAATTGAGACTACAGAATTTGAAAAAATTTCTGTATTGGAAAAAGCTACTCATAATAAAAATTATTCTGAAGAGGATTTATTCGAAATTTATAAGCGATTTCAATTTAACATAAATCAATTATTAAATGCTGAGCAATCATATAAATCACTAACCAATATCGAAGCTAGAGCATTAATTTATCAAAGAATACTATTAGAGTCAGAAATGGTTGATAGATTGAAATTACTAAAAATTTTAAAGAATTTATTTGAAAAAGAAAAAATAGGAGAAGCTTTTGATGTAGAATTAAAAAAATTTTTAGCACAGATTAAACCTACTGATGTACCTGATAACTTAACCAGTTTTTACTATACTAATATCAAGATTAAAAAAGAGAATGAAAATAAAATTAAATTCAATAATGATGTCTTGCATCAGTCAAAACTTGTAAATTATTTTAATGGAGATTACTCAAGATCAAAAATTGAAAAGGATGTTGATAATTTTTTAAAGAAAATTAAGAAAAATAAAAAATATTTTCTTTCTAAGAAAGATCAAATTTTTTTAGAATCATTAAAAACTGATGGTATCAATATTGATAGTAAATATAATGACTTATATAAGATTGATAATTCCCAAATACCAACCGATATTCAGGTGATGATAAATAATAACGAAAAAGCCGCAGCATTATTGAGAATTGTTGAGGTTATAGGGCAGGATGATTTAGAGAGAATCGATGAAGACACTATTTATTTTATTATAAGCACTTTAAATCAATTAAATGTTGGTTTATTAAGAAATAGAATTTTACTCAAAGTTCTACCTTTAAAAGTTTAAAAATTAGTTTATTTATTAAATCTATGAGCATTAGAGATATCATTACGGTTCCTAACGAGACACTTAAAAAAATTTCTGACCCTATAGAAAAAATTGGAACTAATGAAAAAAAACTTATTAATGATTTATTTGAGACAATGTACAACTCAAAAGGTATTGGATTAGCCGCAGTTCAAGTTGGTGTCCTCAAAAGAATTTTAGTTATAGACGTTTCAAGTAAAGATGAAAAAAAAGAACCCTTCAGCTTTATAAATCCAGTTATAAAGAGTATTAGTGATGAGACTTCAATTTATGAGGAAGGCTGCCTATCCATACCAGACACATTTATAGAAATTGAGAGACCTAAGATTTGTGAAGTTGAGTATATTGATTTAAATGGAAAAAAAAAAAATCTTAAGTGTGATGGTCTTTTATCAACTTGTCTTCAGCACGAAATTAATCATTTAGATGGAAAATTAATAATTGATCATTTATCAAAATTAAAAAAAGATATAATAATTAAAAAAATTTCAAAATTACAAAAAAACCCTGATAGAATATTAGTCTAACAATGTCTAAAAAGATTATTTTTATGGGTACACCGCTTTTTGCTGTACCAATCTTAAAATCTTTATATCAAAATGGTTATCCAATATCAGTTGTATATACTCAACCACCACAAAGATCTCATCGAGGTCAAAAGATAAATAAGTCACCAGTTCAAGGAATATCAGAAACTTTAAATATAGATTTTAGATGTCCTCTGAGCTTAAAAAATAATACTGAAGAGTATGAATTTTTAAAAAAAATAGATGCTGATCTTTCAATAGTTGTTGCCTATGGTCAAATAATACCAAAAGAATTTTTAAGTCTAACAAAGAAAGGTTTTATTAATATTCATGCGTCTATACTCCCAAAGTGGAGGGGTGCAGCTCCTATTCAAAGATCAATTATGAATTTAGATAAAGAAATAGGAATAAGCATCATGAAAATCAATGAGGAACTAGATAGTGGACCGATAAGTAACTTATATAAAATAAAACTTGATCAAAAACTAAATGCAATGGAAATCTCAGAAAAACTTTCACTCCTAGCAGCTGATAAAATTTTAGATAATGTGGAAGATATATTCGATGGTAAATCAAATTTTATTGAACAAGATCATTCCCAAGCAACTTATGCTAAAAAGATTACTAAAAGCGAAGGACAAATTGATTGGAATGATACTGCTTTAAAAATAATTGGAAAAATTAATGGTTTATATCCCTCTCCAGGAGCTTTTTTTAATTTTAATGGTGAGAGATACAAAATCTTAAAAGCAGAAATAGGTAATGGTACTGGCAAAAAAGGTGAGGTAATCACAGACAGTCTAGAAATTGTATGCGGTAATGAAAAATCTATTAGAATTCTTGAAATTCAAAGAGAGGGAAAAAAGGTACAAAAAATTGGAGAGTTTATGCTTGGGTCTCAAATAAGAAAAGGTTCTGTAATATCTAATGTCTAAGTATCAGATTTTAATAGAATATGTTGGAACTAATTTTAGAGGATGGCAAGTTCAAACTAAAGGCAAAACTATACAAGGTCTTATTCAAGACAAGATTTCAAAACTTCTAAAAGAAAAAATTATTTTATTTGGAGCTGGTAGACTGGATAAAGGAGTTCATGCGATTGAACAATCAGCACATTTTGAATGTAAAAGTAAAATTCAAAATTTAGATAAATTTCTTAAATCTTTAAACTATTTTTTAAATAGAGATATGGTGACAGTTCTTAAAATTAAGAAACAAGGTAAAGATTTTCATGCAAGATTTTCTGCAAAGATGAGAGTGTATAAGTATATCATAATCAATCGTTTGAGTGGACCAGTATTAGATAAAAATAGAGGCTGGCATGTCATCAATAAGCTTGATTTAGAAAAGATGAAAAAAGCAGCAAAAAAATTAACTGGTACAAATGATTTCTCTACTTTTAGAGCTTCATCTTGTAGAGCAAAAAGTCCAATTAAGACAATAAAATCTGTCAAAATAAAATATAAAAATAACAATATAGAAATTGAATTTGCATCTCAATCTTTTTTACAACAACAGGTTCGTTCTATGGTTGGTTGTTTAAAATATGTGGGTGAAAAAAAATGGACCTTAAAAAAATTTATTTTTGTAATGAATTCAAAAAAAAGGATTATGTGTGCACCACCTGCACCACCCGAAGGATTATATTTAAAAAGAGTTATTTATTAATATTTTTTTTGTTACTCATTGCAAATTTTTTACTTATTCGCCATCTAGACTCTTCTCTTACAATATAACCACAACAGTTTTTTGATCCACATTTACAGGGAAATTGTTTGTAATCTTTATCATAACCAAAACCATAATCACAAGTAAACTCCTCACCTTTTTTAATATTACGTTTTGAAGTAATCCAAATTTTTAGGCCCTTGCCATTGTAATCACAATTGTTATCACAGCTATGATTTACAAGTCCTGCAATATTCCAAGAAAAATCTCCATCAAGAGTATATTTTTTATTTAATGTGAATAAGTAAATA
>CETH01184557.1_pt1 | contig 18227 bp, 17 predicted proteins | sample 361461 | NCBI WGS metagenome assembly CETH01 (sample SAMEA2622695, study PRJEB7988) | marine metagenome | isolation source: saline water (ENVO:00002010), including
TTATCTAATGAATAACTATCACTTAAATCTTCAGCAGAGCCCTCATTTGTTTGGATTTTATATTTAATAATATCTATATATAATTTTAATGTATGATATATAGTAGAATTTTTGCTATATGTTTTTCTTAAAACATCAATACCTTTTACAGATAATTCGAACAAATTTTTAATATTTGGATTTTCACATGAATACCATCTTGTTGCCTTTACAATTGGATTATAAAGATTATGTAAATCTTCTCTATTATCTCCAAATGCGAGTCTAAGTGTCCCTTGCCATATTGAAGGATCACAAAATGTTATTTTATTATTATTGATACTTATTTTAGTACCTTCATCTTTAAAAGAAAGTATAGCTAATCTAACAATACATGTTAAAGGGTCAAGTACCATATTTTTTTCGTGTTTTAAAAGAAACATATTTGAAAATGTTGAAATAGCATTGGCGGCAGTAGATAATCCACTAAACATATAATATTTGAATATGTTTTATTATATTATTAATTATTTTTCTTTAATACGATTTAAAAAAAATTGATTTATATTAATAATATAAATATAATATAAAATGATTATTCCTATTCGTTGTATGACATGTGGTAAAGTTCTGGCTGATAAATGGAACAAATATTTGGACTTAGTAAAAGAATTAGAATCCGAAGATGAATCTAAATTACTTGATGTTAGTGTTAAAAATATAAAAAAAACAGCTGAAGGAAAAGCATTAGATAAATTAGAAATAAAACGATATTGTTGTAGAAGACATATGTTAACACACGTAGATTTAGTTTAAACGAATCTCATATTTTATTTATGATTAACATAACTTATTAATTGTGGTATATATTGTTCGTATTTTTTCCATTTACCAACAGATGTCGTATAAATAGGTCGATAAACACCATTTACACTTGCAGATTTAACAACACTTTTTTCTTTGTAGAATGTTAGACATTTATCATCAAATTCTAAATCACAATGTTTAATTAAATTAGGTATAATTTCCTCACTATTATTAACAAGGTCTTCATAATTTACAATCATTAACTTGTTTTTAATAAATGGTGTCCAGTGTTCTATACATTCATTATAATAGGTATGTTGTTTGGTAATGTTATCTAAATTATAATAAACGGATGTTTTACCATTACTTATATCTTCAAATTCTGTTTGATATTGTGATACAGCCATATCAAGAAAGTTTCTTTTACAATATATAAATTTTGCATTTGGAAACATACATAGAATATATCCAATGTAAAGAATGTTTTCAGGTGTATGATCTGTAAGTAATTTAATATCTTTATTTGCTAAATCAGATGTTTTGTATATATTTCTAACACGTTCAAGATATTCACTGGCAAAATATTTGTAGTCATCTTTTGAAGGATGATTCACAGTTTTAAGATACTCTTTCATAATATCATCAGCTGATTTGTTAGTATTATCATTGGTTTCTGTAGATTCATTTTTCATTTTATTTGTATAAAAATCTTGTATTTTCTTTTTATTAAAGATGACTTGTTCTAAATATCCTGATTCTCCTAATGAAAATGCTTTAGTATGTGCTGATATAATTTTATTTACAAGTGATGCTCCTGAACGATGTTCTCCTAATATAAATACAATATTTCTATTATTTTGAAAAGCATATTCTGATATATCATTTAATTTAAATTTTTCAGTTACAAATAATTTCATTAATTCATTTGCTTTTAAGATAGAATCAGTAATATGTTTATATGTAGATAGTTTATTACCTCTGTAATACATAAACCATGATTTTTTATAATCTTCCATATTTTCATATACACGTGCAACACTAAAATAGTAAGCTTTTTTCAATTCTCTTGGCATTTTATGAGAATTTGTTTTAAATGATTTTGATACATTTTTATAAATTTTGTTACTTGTGGTGATTGTTCTATCATATCTTGTTAAATAATTGAATGATGTTATATTTAATGGATATTCTTCTTCACAACAATCACGATAATATCTCATAGCTTCATCTACTTTACCAATAGTTTTAAGAAAAATTGCATAAGATAATTTAATTTGTGGTGATCTTCCAGAGTAATTAGCAAATTTAAATGCCGAATCAAAACTAGTTCTTGCTTTTTCTATTTTTTGAAGTTCTAAATAGCATAATCCTAGTCCTACATAACACATAGAATTATAAGAAAAACTGCTTAGTGATCTTTTATATGTTTCTATGGCATTTTTGAAATCACCACCACTTCTAAATTTTTCAGCAATTTTAAATAATTTTTCTGCTTTTTCAAGTGCTTCTTTATTCATTATAATAGTAATATTAAATTATAATGAATATTTAACGCTTAAATAAAATTATAAAGTAAAAAAATTTAGTAAAAATGCAAGTAATACAAGAAATAGCCCGAAATATATCATTCGGTCATCTTGTTTAAGAACATCCATTATTTCATTAAAATATATTTGATATTTTCTCCACCATTTAAATTTTTCTTGATACTTAAATTGACGTGGTTTTATAACTATATTGCTTAGTTCTTTAAAAACATCAATTGTTTTATTAGCAACATTAGTAAGTACAACATTGATAGGTGTTTTATAAAAAAGTGAAGCTTCATATCTTTTTTTAACTATTTTTTCAGTTTCATCATTAATTTTTTTAAGATTATTATATTCTTCTTCTAATTCTTCTTCTGTAAGTAATTTATCATTATTAGAATTCATATTCTCTATTGTAATAAACGAAGATATTTATTTACTATAAACGTTATTATTTGGTTTTACGAAGACGACGAGATCTATTACGACGACGAGACTTTTTACGACGACGAGACTTTTTATTACGCGATTTATTACGACGCATTGAACGTTTTTTACTACAAGACATTTTTTTCTTACCACCACTTTGTGAAAACATTGCATTAGCGGCATCTTTACCTTCTGTAATCATGTGTTCCAAAACAAATAATGCTTTTCTTGTTCCAGATAGGACACCCATTATATCTATTTAAAAGAAAATAAATTAAAGTTAAAAAAAGATATTTAAATAATATATATTATATGGAGTTTTTGGAAAAAGAGACGTGGGAAGTTATAAAAACGTATTTTAGAGACAACAAACATTATTTAATTAAGCATCATTTAGATTCATATAATGATTTTATAATGAACAAAATACCACAAACATTAAAACAATTTAATCCGCTAACTATTTATTTAGGTAATAAGAGTGAATCTTCTGGAGAATTTAGACATAATGTTTCTTTATACTTTGGTGGCAAAGAAGGTAATGAAGTATTTCTATCACAACCAGTTGTTTACGATGTATTAAAAGATAAAAAAAGACATATGTTTCCAAATGAAGCAAGACTTAAAAATTTATCATATGCTTCTCATTTGTTATGTAATATATATGTTGAATATAAAACAATTGATAATGAATTAATTACCGAAACATTTAAAAATGTACAAATTGGGCTTATACCAATTATGTTAAAATCTAATAATTGTTTATTACATAATCAGCCAAATGAAACTTTGGTTCAAATGGGTGAATGTCCTTATGACCAAGGTGGGTATTTTATTATAGATGGTGCTGAAAAAATTATTGTATCACATGAAAGAAAAGCAGAAAACAAAGTATATATTGTTAAATATATACCACCTGTTGAAAATGAAAATAGAGAGAATATGGGTTGGTTGTATAGTGCTATTATTAAATCTTCACCTGAAGGTGTATTTATGTATCCAAGAACAACAACTGTAAGTATAACAAAAGATGATAAATCAATTGAAGTTATTGTAAGAAATTTAAGCAAGCCTATACCATTATTTATAATATTTCGTGCATTAGGTATAGAATCTGATCGTGAAATATTAGAGTATATATTATATGATCTTGATAGCGAACATAGCAAACATATGATGAGTATATTAAGAAGCTCTATTTTAAAAGCAGCACCAATATATAATCAAATGGCAGCATTGAAATATATATCATTTTTTACAAAAATAAAATCGGTTAATGCTGTAATGAAAGTTCTTATGGAGGACTTATTTCCTCATATAGGATTTAAATCACTCCATAAATTTAAAAATAAGGCTTACTATTTGGGTCATATAGTTCATAAATTAATATTAGTTAATGAAGGTGTGTTAAAAGAAACAGATAGGGATAGTTTTATATATAAACGTGTTGATTTATCAGGATTTCTTTTAGCGAATCTTTTTAGAGATGGATTTAAACAATTTATGAGAAATTGTAAAATAGAGATTGATAAAGAACATAGATATAAAGAAAAACAATATAAAAAGAATATTTATGGTGTTATAAATAAAGAAAATTTTAATAATGTATTTAAATCTCACATAATAGAGCAATATTTCTTAAAATCATTTAAGATTGGTACTATTTTGGGTAAAAAAGGATTAATACAAGCATTAACACGTCTTACATCAACAGGAACAATTTCACATTTAAGAAGAGTTAATACACCAAATGATCTTGTTATGATAAACCAACGTAGGCTTCATAGTACGCAATGGGGTATTATATGTCCTGTTGAATCACCAGATGGTAGTAATATTGGTATTAAAAAACATCTTACAATGTTAGCACATGTAACATTTGGTTGTGACTCAGGACCTATTATAGATTGTTTAAGAGAAAATGGTATATTATACTTAAACGAAGTTATACCATCACATATACCATCATATACAAAAGTATTTGTTAATGGTAATTGGATTGGTGTTCATAAAGACCCTAAAGGACTAACAACATATATGCGTCTATTAAGAAGAAATGGGCTGATTAATGTTTTTACATCTATAACATGGAATATTATAGAACGTGAAATTAATATTCAAACAGATGGTGGCAGATTATGTAGGCCATTATATATTGTTGAAAATAATAAATTATTATTAAATGAAAATATTATTAAAGCTATAAAAGAAAATCGTATTGGATGGCTTCAATTGCTTGGAGGGTTTAATAAAAAAAACAATCAACTAGATTATTATAATTGTGATTATTTATGTCCTGAAGAAAATATAAAAGATTTTACAAAAGATAGTTTAAAAAATAAACAAGGTATTTTAGAATATTTGGATGTTGATGAGTCAAATAGTTCGCTTGTTAGCCATACTATAAAAGATTTAAGTTTGAATCCAGCTTATAGATATACACATTGTGAAATACATCCATCTATGATATTTGGACCATTAGGATTTTGCATACCATTTACTAATTGTAATCCTTTACCAAGAAATGTATTTAGTTGTGGTCAGGGAAAACAAGCCGTTGGTATTTATGCTACAAATTTTAGAAATCGCTTTGATACATTTTCATATGTGAATTATTATCCTCAACAGCCATTAGTCCAAACAAGATTAAGTTCTTATGTATTTGAAAATAAATTACCATCGGGTATAAATGCAGTTGTAGCTATATCATGTTATAGTGGTTATAATCAAGAAGATGCTGTAATTATAAATAAAGCATCTTTAGATCGTGGGTTGTTTAGAACAGGGTACTTTAGATCGTATGATGATAGTGAAAACAAAGAAGCTCAAAGCGGTGTTTTAGAAGAGTTTTATAATCCACATTTATTAGAAGAGAAAATAGAATTAAAAAGTGGTTTAAATTATGGAAAACTTGACAAAAATGGTGTTATAAAGGAAAACGAATATGTTACTGATAAAGATATAATTATTGGAAAATTAACAAGAAATGAAGGTGGAGATGTTGTAGATACAAGTAAAGGTGTTAAAAGAAATCAAATTGGACGTGTAGATAAAGTGTATTATACAAATTATAATTCTGACAATGACAAAATATGTAAAGTTCGTATTTGTAGTGAAAGAACACCTGAATTTGGTGATAAATTTTCATCAAGACACGGACAAAAAGGAACAATAGGTATGATAATGCCTACAGAAGATATGCCTTATACAAAAGAAGGTATTGTCCCAGATATTATAATTAATCCTCACGCATTCCCAAGTCGTATGACTATAGGACAATTATTAGAATGTATATTAGGCAAAGTTTGTACTAAATTTGGTTTTATTGGAGATGGTAATGCTTTTGAAAATTATGATGTTGCAGAACATATTGGAGATATATTAGAGAATAAATGTAATTATAGTAGATATGGTAATGATATTTTATATAATGGTATGAGTGGTAAGCAAATGGATGTATCAATATTTATGGGTCCTACATACTATCAACGTTTAAAACATATGGTTAAAGATAAAATAAATTCAAGAGAAAGAGGCGCTGTAACACTTAAGGAAAGACAACCACCTTCGGGTAAATCAATTGGTGGGGGATTAAGAATTGGTGAAATGGAACGTGACGTGATAATGTCACATGGTTTGTCACATTTCTTAAAAGAAAGTACAATGGAACGATCAGATAAATACTCAATGTATGTTGATGATATTTCTGGAAAAACAGCTGCTGTCAATCCCAGAAGTAATATATTTATTAGTCCGAGTTGTGATGGTCCTATTCAATTTAAGGGGGATAATAGTAAGAACTTGAAAATACGTATTAAAAATCAGAATTGTATGTCATTTTCTAAATTAGATATACCATATTGTTTTAAATTACTCATTCAAGAATGTGAATCAATGGGTATTGATGTTAGATTTGAAACATCTAAATCTGTTGCGAAAGCTACAAATCATGAATATATAAAATCAATAAGTTATAAAAAACCTAAACAACAAACAGGTGGTAAAAAGCCTGTTATTAGAAAAAAGATATCGGATGATAAGCAACAAAGAATTGATGATTTTTTGAGTCAATTATCAAATGAATATAAAGATGCAGATGAAATTGGTGTGAATACAGAAGAACATATGATGGAAAAATATCCTGAATTAAAAAAAATTCAAATAGATACATATGAAATAAGTAATTTAATATCAAATATTATTTCTAACGGTGATTATTATGTTAAGTTTTATATTAAGAAGAGTGATGGTATATATAATATAGTCGATAAAGATGAATTAGAAGAAGCAAAACAAGATATGGGTGATTCAAAAATAATAAGTTTTAAATTAGAAAAAGCGTCAATGTTAGATACGATGCTATTAACAATGATAAATGGTGATTATTTTGAATTTGATTTAGAAGAAGAAATATCTGTTGGTGAAACAATTGAAATGTCAGATGAAGTAGAAGAACCCTTATCAATGATTCCATCAACATATTCTGAAGATTTGGAACCTGTTGATTTGGAACCTGTTGATTTAGAATCAAGTGATTTAGATATTAAAGAAATTATAATAGAACCACAACAATATTTGCAAAAAGTTCAACCAGAAGTTCAACCAGAAGTTCAACCAGAAGTTCAACCAGAAGTTCAGCTAGAAGTTCAACCAGAAGTTCAGCCAGAAGTTCAGCTAGAAGTTCAACCAGAAGTTCAGCCAGAAGTTCAACCAAATATTCAAGTACAACCAAATATTCAAGTGACTGTTACAAAATTATCTGATAATAAAGAACCTATAAAACCTATGTATGTTTTTGAACCACAACCACAATCACAACCACAACCACAACCACCACAACAACCACAACAACCACCACAACAATCGGGTGGAGAAAATAAAATAATATATATAGATTCTATAAAAGATCCTTATAGTGATGATGATTTAGAGGTAGTTGAATTGTAAAAAATTGATTTAAAACTTATTTATATATTATATATAAATGGATGTTAAGGCATATGAGTCGCGAAAACACGTTTTAAATATGTTAGAAAGAAGAGGATATGTTGTAGATATACATAAAAATTATTCATTAACAGAAATAAAAATGATGTATAAAGATGATGATTTAGATTTTATTGTAGAAAAACAAGATGGAACTCAGAAATGCTATGTTAAGTATTATATTTGTAAAAAATGTAGATGTAATGATTTAAAAAAAATAGTATTAAGTCTTTACGATAACGAATTAGATGAAAATGATGAATTAATTGTAATTTGTAAAGAAAATATAAGGATTACAAATACGAAAGATAATTTTAAAGTAATACTAAATTATTTTTGGGATAAGTATAAGTATTTTGTATCATTGTTTCAAATAGAAGCATTAATGATTGACATTACAAAACACGATTTGGTTCCGAAACACATTATTATATCAAAAGATGAAATTGATAGTGTATTAAAAAAACATAATATTACTATTGATAAATTGCCATGTATAAGTAGATTTGATCCAGTAGCAAAAGTGATTGGTTTAAAACCAGGTAATGTCTGTAAGATTTTAAGAAAAAGTTTAACAGCTGGTGAAAGTTTATATTATAGATTATGTATTTAGTTATGTAAGTATAAATTTTAAAAAAATAATATTTTATTTTTTTAAAATGTCAAGTGTAGAATTAGATGATGGAAAGATTTCACTTAAATATATGAAAGGTAACACAGAAGTAATTGACGTGGTTGATCCAAATGATGATAGTAATAAAGTCATAAGAGGAATTTATACAACAACACGTAATCTCGTTGCACATCTTATTGTATCAAAAGGTCAATGGACTAAAAACGTTCATACAATTGTAATACCACTTGTAAAAGAATTAGTAGAGTTCGCTCAAGGATATAAATATTTAGCAGGAAGAAATAAAAAAGAACTTGTAATTTTGTTAATTAGAGAAATAATAACAAAAGAATTAAATTCTTCAGACGTAGATGATACAGTACGTGGATTGATACTTATGGGTATAGATGCTACATTAGAACCTGCCGTAGATTTAGCTGTATTTGCTGCTTCTGGTAAAATTAGATTAAATAGAAAAGTTAATAAGTTATTTATGTGTTGTTGTGATGTGGAGTAGATAATGTCTCAATTATTTTACATAGTTTTGATAAATTAGTATTTTTATTAAATACAATCTTAATATAATAATTTTTTAAAGAATGAATAAAATAAATAGTGATATTATCATAATTTATTTCTATTATTTCATTTTCATCCATATGATTATAGTTAGACCTACATAAACTATTATTTTTTACTTTCTTTTGACTTTTACTAAGAATGATTATATTATGTTTTTTTGAGATAAGCTTATGACATAAGTAAGATTCATATGAGTGTTGGTTTCCATTTCTATATGTAGAAACTAAATTATTTTTATAAAAGTTTTTTTGTTTATAAAATGAGCTTTTATGAATATCCATTTTTTTTAATGTATTGATAAATTGTTTATTGCTTAAAGAAATATCGAATACATTTTCATTTAGTTTTTTTCCTATATAAAGTTCAAAGTTCATTTTATGATTTCTTGGTATATCTATATTTTTTGAAACATGACGATCTATAAGTGAATACATTATTAATAATATTTATTTTATATCTTTAATTATATTCAATTTTATTAAGATTTAAGGATATATGATATTGATAATCGTAAAATGGTGAAGGCATTAATCTTAGAGACTTCTGGTAATATAAAGGAGGTTAAAATAAGATTTACTAAAAGAAGCAAAGTATCTACATTAAAAAAATATGTAGATAAAAATATAGATGAAAATATAGAGCTTCTTACAACATGGAATATTGATGATTTTGATTTAATAGCATATGGATTTAAAAGTGGAAATGAAGAAGATATAAATCAACACGAATTATTACCTTCGTCAAATGAATGTAAATATTATTATAATATACTTTTGATTAAATGTAAAGACAATATATATATTGATATCACAATAGAAGAATATACAAAATATTATAATGAGTTTTATGGATACATTAGTGATGAAGGCTCTTGTGATGAGATAATTGATGATGATGATGATGAATCTGTAAATTATGAGAATAGTTTAGATGGGGATAGTATAGACAATATAGATGATATAGATGAATCAGAGATGTTTTTGATTATAGATGAAAAACATCAAGAGATTGAAGAAAATATGAATAAATCATTGGGCTCTATTGAATTAGATTATGAAAGCTATAGTTCAGAATCAGACTTTGATTAGATTTTCGTATAATGACATTTTTGGTACTAATAAGAATAGTATGGATAATACTAATTGAAAATAAATAAATTTTTTAGCTGTTTTTATTGATATTTTTATAGGATATGTATTCATATTACTTAATTTGTCAGTTAATTTAGTTACAATACATTGATTATCATATATTAAATAAGTAAGCAATACAAAACAAAGATAAACTATAAAGAACTTTAGGTATGAAGGTTTTAGAAATATTCCAAAAACAATAATAACTACAAGTATTATATGTATTAGACCAAATAAATGAACTATATTTTTATTTTGCTTACAATCAGGAAATAATTGTTTAAGACTATATTTTATATTTTCTGGTTTAATAATACTTAATATTTCTTTTATTTCATTCATATTATATTAATTTAAGAAAATAAAGATATATAATAAAAATTGATTATTATTTAAAAATAATACATATTTAAATAATAATGGATGTTCGAGAACGTATGATAGAATTATTTAACAATGTTTTAGAAGATGATAAGATATCAAGACGTGTAGAAAGAGGTGTATATAATTATACAATAGATAAAGCCGAAAAAAATCAAATTACAAAACAATGGACTAATAATATATTTAAACAGATATATATTGATAAATGTAGATCTATTTATACAAATTTAGATAAGAATTCATATGTTAAAAATCATCGTTTTGTTGATAGATTAAAAGAAAAAGAATTTAAAGCACGAGATGTTGCATTTATGAAGCCACAACATGTATGTCCTGAAAGTTGGAAAGATTTATTAGATGAAAAATATAAAAGAGATAAAATTTTATATGAAGTTAAACCTGAGGCGATGACAGACCAATTTAAATGTGGGCGTTGTAAAAAAAGAAAATGTTCTTATTTTGAAATGCAGACACGAAGTGCTGATGAACCGATGACTATCTTTGTTACATGTATTAATTGTGGAAAGCGATGGAAAATGTAAAAAAACTATATTAATTATTTAATAGTGAAGATCTTCTAATTTCCAATATTCATATTCGTTATTACCTATATCTCTTTTAATAATAAATGGTATTTTTCTCATTTTTAGTTCTTCTTCAGCGATATCAACGACATTTGTCATACCTTTAGGAACATCAATAAATGCTTTACTACCATTTGCTATAAGTTGTGCTCTAAGTCCAATTATTTTAGCTTTTTCATATTTGGAAAGATATTTACTACTTCTATTATTTTCTGGATCATAATTATCATATATCTCTGTATTATAAATTATGCTCATTATATTATGATAAATATAATAATTCATCATTTCAATTTTTTAAATATATTTTTTATTCATGTTTCCAAGAATGATGACAGACACAACACATATAAAGATATTTTAAATTATCTTTATCATATTTGAGATATACGACTTCTTTAGGAGTTCCATCTTTATTTGTAGGACAATCATCATTGGGACACAAAATATTATTAACTTTTGGTAGTGTTGGATCATGACATAAGTCTTTATTAATCATCCATTTATATGATATTTTTTCATTTGTATAATTTTTAGAGTAAATACAGTTATCAATATCTTTACTATTGTGATCTTTTGTCCATCCACAGTTTTTACAATAATATGTTAGTTTATCATCCTCAACAATTTTAATATAAAGCATATTGTCACATTGATTACAAAATTTCATTTATTTATAATAAATATTATAATTTATAAATCAATTTTTTAAGTAATAAAAAATAAGTTTATGTTATACATTTTTTTATCTATATTATTATCAAATAGAGCATCATGCCTGGTGGTTATATGCAATTATTAGCTTTTGGAGCAGAGGATATTTATTTAACGGGGAATCCACAAATGTCATTTTTTAAATCAGTATATAGAAGATATACTAATTTTTCAATAGAATGTATAGAGCATCACTTTACAGGTACGGCAGATTTTGGGAAAAAAGTAAAATTCACAATACCAAGAAATGGTGATTTAGTATATAAGATTTATTATCAAATAAAATTACCAGCTTTAAATCAAACACAAAAAAATGATGGAAATGATTCTACATGGGTCGGTTATGTAAATGGTATAGGAAATGTTTTATTAAAAGAAGTTTCATTAGAAGTCGGTAGCCATATTATAGATACACATAAAAGTGAATATTTAGATATTTGGAATCAATTGACAAATAATGATGAAAATATAGATGATTTGGTTGGGAATCTTAAATCTGATTTATCTATAAGAACGAATGCAGTTGATACAAACGGAAAAGTATATACAATACCTCTACAATTTTGGTTTTGTAGAAATACTGCGTCTGCATTGCCTTTAATAGGTCTTCAATATCATGAGGTTGTAATAACAACAGAATTTAGAGATGCACTTTCTTGTGTTAGAAATGGTGTAGCTCCTGGCGGTACAACCGATGAGTTAGTATCACCTGTTGATAGTAATAGTGCAGCTATTGCTTTTTCGGATCCAAAAATACTAATAGAATATATATTTTTAGATGATAAAGAAAGATTAAAGTTTTCTAATAAACCATTAGAGTATTTAATAGATAACGTTCAATATGTTGGAGATTATTCAGTAAGTGCTAATAGTACTTCTGCTACCATAGATATAAATATTTTTCATCCTTGTAAGGAATTGTTTTGGATTATTCAAGATGATACATCTATTGCTACAAATACATCTTCTGGAAATAAATTACTTAACTATTCTGATTTAGATAATCCACATTTAGAAATGTTTAAGAATGCAAATATAATGATGAATGGAATGAGTAGATTTTCTGAAAGAGATGCTGTATATTTTAGAATGATTCAACCGATGCAAAGACATACACGAGTTCCTGATAAAAGGATTCATGTCTATTCATTTTCTTTAAATCCTGAAAAATATCAACCGATGGGTGCTGCTAATTTCTCAAGATTAGATAATATCCAACTTATTATAAATTTTGATTCAACAAATGCATTTTATGAAAACGCAAGAACAGTTAAGATATATTGTGTTACTTATAATATATTTAAAGTACAGAATGGAATGGGAGGTGTCCAGTTTAGTAATTAATTCTTAATAATTATTTATTTTTATAAATATAAAAAAATTTATGAAGATAATTCGGCTATTTTTGTTTTAAGCACTTCAACTTGTGCAGAGAGTTCTTGGACTGCTTTAATGAGAGGTGATATGAACTCTGTATATGCCGCACCATATATATCGTGTTTTTCATCATAAGAAATACCAGCAAATGTTTTAGTATTTTTATCAAAATTAGATAAAGTATCTAATACATCTTGAGCAATAATACCATAATGTGTATAATGTTTATCATCTTCAATCATTTGATAAGATACAGGATTTAATTGTTTGATAAAGTCTAAACCTAAATCGGTTATTTGAATATTTTTCTTTAATCTTCTGTCAGAACTAATATCCGATGAATTAGCTGCCCATAATTTTTCCCATCTCATAGAAGTTTCACCTAATTCAATAGTTCCATTATTTCCAGGATTTACGTGTGTTAAACTGCTATTACCAATAACACATTTATTATTTGCCTGTCCTACAGCTCCCTTTCCTATAACAATTTGATTGGTTCCTGAGTTCACACTTGTATCGGCACCACTACCAATACAAATATTATCATTACCAGTTGTTATTCTATCACCACTACTTGTACCAACGAATACATTATCGTCTCCACTTGTTATACCGTATCCAGATCTATGACCGATACATGTATTATCATCAGCACTGATAGCGCTTGTTCCACCCATAGCTTCCCATCCAAAAATAGTATTATTATCACCTGTATCTAATTTCAATCCAGAGTGATATCCGACAGCTGTATTTTCATCACCTGATGTTATAGAGTTAAGAGCTTGATATCCAATAGCGACAGTTCCATTAGATGAAGGAGTTGTTCCACTTATTGTTTTACCAGCACCGTAACCTATACATACTGTTTTTTTTGGTACAATAGAAGTATTTGTTGATAGATAAGAAGAACTTTCTTTTAATGCATCAATGCCAATAGCGACATTACCTTTATTATCTATAATAACATTACCAGCATTTAATCCCAATGTTTCAACTCTTAGAAATTTAGCATCTTTTCTTATTTCAGTCATTATAGAATAACAAATAAAAAAAATTTTAAGTGATTTATTTAAACTACTTTTTTCCACCGTTTAACGCCATTTTTATTTTCTACAACAACGTATAGTTTTCCATCATTTTCTGAGACCATTTCAAAACCTATATCATAATTTTTTGATGATACTTTTGGGGCTCTTCTAATTTTTATAATCTTTTTTTTAGGCGTAGGTTCAATATTCATACTCTTACCAATTAATTCCATAGTTTTAATAAGAGAGTCATAATTATATGTAATAACCATTTTCCATATAGGTGCTTTTTCACTTTTCCCATCATTTTTAATATATTTATTTGCTTTATTGATATACCAACTATAATTTTGTTTAAAATGTTCTCTCATTTTTGGTAAGAAACATTCAAAACCAGTTGGTGTTTTATTTAACATTCTACAAACAGCTAAACGAATATTCTCATGTATCAATTGTCTAATATATGATTTAGATTTTTCACCATTTTCATTTTCAAATGAAGGTTCATTTTGAATAGGATTTTCATTAAGAACAAGTGCGCGAATAGACATACCAATTGATAAAAGAGTATTACTACTCGTCCAACTAGGTCCAGCCCATGTACCAAGTAATGACAAACATATATATCCATTTTCATATAAATTAGGATTCATTCTAGTTTTTCCATCAATAGTCATAAAAATACCTTTAGGTGGTTTATGTGGATAATCAGAAGGTAATTTGAATTCAAATAGATAAAAACCATTTTCATAAGGGGTGTTTTCAGGTCCAATAATTAACATCTTAACATTGAATAGGTTCTCATCATTAAAATGAATATAAATTCCTTCTTTATCTAAAGGGTTCTTCATATATTGAAGACGTTCTTTCATAATTCGTTTAATTGCAGATGAACTCATTTTTATATATTTTAAATCATAATTATTTTAAATCAATTTTTTTAAAATATAAGAGTATTTTTGGCTAAACAAGATAATTATAATATAATATGGTTATAAATGATCAAAAAAAATTGATTTATAATATATATTTAAAAAACAATATTACTTAAAATATTTTATCAATTGATATATAACTCAAATGTCTAATCAAAATCTACAAATGTTCCTTTCAAGAGCAAATGTTAAAAATATTAAAAAATTTTTAAGAGAGAGAAGTGTTAAGAAAAGCGATGTACCTGATGGCGAGACATTTAAATACACGCATTTAAGTATGTCTAATCCTAAATGCTCTTATTTTATTAAGGACGAAGATATTGAAGAGTTTCATGATCTTTATTATAAAGCTGTGTTTGAAAAAAAACAGGTAATGTGTATTGTAGAGAAACATAATGAATCATCTCAACTTTTAATTGATTTGGATTTAAGATTTGATATGAATGATAACTTTAGAAAATATACAGCTGATACAATAATTGATTTTATTCGTCTTTATATGCAAGTTATAGAGAAATATGTTAATATTACAGATGAACGTCAAAGACACGCATATATATTTGAAAAGTCTAAACCAGCGGTTGATATGAAGAAAAATGTTGTTAAAGATGGAATTCATATAATGTTCCCTTATCTTGTAGTAAATTATTCTTTACAATATGCTATAAGAGAAGAAGTTATTGCTAAGTCTAAAGATCTTTTCAAAAATATTGGTGCTAAAAATCCAACAAATGATATTATAGATGAGAGTATCATTTTATCAAATGGATGGCAGATGTATGGTAGCCAAAAGCCTTCAAGTGAAGCATATAATTTAACACACATATATAATGTTACTATTCAATATATTGATGAAATAGAGAACACAATGTCAAATCGCGAACTTATAGATTTACTAAGCATACGTAAAAAAGAACGTTTTTGTGAGGTGAATCAAGCTGGTGATAAAATTATTAAAAAAAATAAGAAAAAAATAAAAAGAAAATATGATAAAATAACAAACATAAGACGTAGAAGAGCTTCACCTAAACTTAAAGTATCTGATGAAAATCTTAAGATATATAGAAAAATGGTAGAGATTTTATCAAAACAAAGAGCAGATGATCACAATAGTTGGATACGTGTAGGATGGTGTTTAATGAATATTGATTACCGAATGTTAGAGGATTGGATTAAGTTTAGTCAGAAGTCAGAAAAGTCAAATATTGTAAGTGATTCACACGGACGTTCCGCTGAAAGATGTATTAAAGAATGGGACAATTTTAATGCAAGAGAAGATGGTGTTAATGTTGGGTCATTGTATATGTGGGCTAGAACTGATAATTATGAAGAATATCAGAGAATTATTGAAGAAGATATTAATTCTATATTAATGGAGAGTTTAAAGTCCGGACCTAAAAAAATACCGACATATGACGTTGCTAAAGCAATTTATACAATGTATAAACATCAATTTGTATGTGCAAGCAACAAAGAAAGATTATTCTTTGAATTCAAAGATCATCGGTGGCGTGTTGTTGATAATGCCGTATCATTAAGAAAAATAATGTCAACTGAAGTAGCTAATAAATATCGTATTTTAGCTATAAAATGTAATCAGGAAGCTATAAAGGGTGGTGATAATTCTGAAAATTTTGATACGAAAAGTCAAACGTGTGCTAGTATTATTATGAAATTGAAGGATCAACCTTTTAAAGAAAAAATCACGAAAGAGTTGGCAGATTTGTTTTATGACAAGGATTTCTTGGATAATTTGGATAGTAAAAAGAATCTTATTGGATTTAACAATGGTGTTTATGATTTAGATGTTCATGAATTTAGAGAAGGATTACCAGAGGATTGTATATCATTCTCAACTGGTATAGATTATATTGATGTTGTTGAAGGTGAAGATTTAGAACACTATGAAAATATGAAAACATTTTTAAGACAGATTTTACCTAAAGAAAGTATAAGGGATTATGTTCTTGGTCGTTTTTCACAATGCTTACATGGTGATATTGGGGAGGAGCTCTTTCATATGTGGACTGGTACTGGTTCAAATGGTAAATCAAAGATAATTGAGCTGTTTGAAAAGGCTTATGGAGATTATTGTTGTAAGCTACCAATTGCATTGCTAACAAGTAAGCGTGCTGCATCCAATTCAGCAAGTCCTGAATTGGCAAGAACAAAGGGTAAAAGATTTGGTGTATTACAGGAACCATCTAAGGGTGCCGAGTTCAATGTAGGTTTAATGAAAGAATTGACAGGTGGTGATAAGATATCTGCGAGAGCTTTATATAAGGAATTGAAAGATTTTAAACCACAATTTAAGTTAGTATTAACTTGTAATGATTTGCCTGTTATGAGTAAAATGGATGGCGGTACAAGAAGACGATTGCGTGTAGTAAATTTTACATCAAAGTTTGTACTAAATCCAGATCCTACAATTGAAAATCAATATCAAATAGATTTTGAATTGGAAAGTAAATTGGACCAATGGCCTGAATTATTTATGATGCATCTTATTAAGGTTTATAAAAGATATAAAAGAGGTGAAATTAAAGAACCAAAAGAAGTAATGGAGGTCACACAACAATATGAAGATGATTGTGATGAGTTTAAAGCATTCTTTGATGATATGATTGTTGAAGATCCTAAATCATCTGGATTAAAGCTAATGCTTATTAGTACAAGCTTTAACTTATGGTATCAAAAAAGTGGTCGTGGTAGTAGTAAGAGACCTCCAAGAAAGGAATTAAGAGAAGCCTTGGAAGCTAAATATGGTAAATATAATAGAAAAGTTGGTTGGAAAGGTATTGCATTAAAAAGTATGTTTGATAATGATATGGATGATAGTGATGATGATTTATAATTTTAATAATATCTGTTTTTTACAATATATATAATAGATAATAGAATCAATGTTATATTAGAATAATATACAATTTTTAGTATATTATTTTGTGTTTTCATTTTATTTTCTTTCATTTTCGTAAAATATATTTTTCTATTTTTTGTAGATACGTCATCTTTTAATGATATAATATCATTTCTTTGTTTTTTTAATTCTTTAGATTTTTCTTTGTAAATTATTTTATTTCTATCAATTAATTTTTGTTGTGATGATGTAAGTAATTGTTTATCATCGTATTCATTAAATAAATC
>CETH01184360.1_pt1 | contig 18212 bp, 18 predicted proteins | sample 361461 | NCBI WGS metagenome assembly CETH01 (sample SAMEA2622695, study PRJEB7988) | marine metagenome | isolation source: saline water (ENVO:00002010), including
TTTTTTTCCTAATAGGGTTAATAAGGACGGCGAATAAATTCACCGTCCTTAAAAATTATAACCTAAAAGAATCCTAACTTATCTTTGCTGTAGGATGTAATAACATTTTTTGTATGTCTATAGTGGTTAAGCATCATCTTATGAGTTTCACGACCAATACCTGATTTTTTATAACCACCAAATGAAGCGTGGGATGGGTAATCATGATAACAATTACACCAAATACGACCAGCTTCGATTCCTCGTGCCATAGATTGCATTTGATGTATATCACGTGTCCAAACACCTGCACCAAGACCATAAAGTGTATCATTAGCTATTGCTAAAGCTTCTTCTTCATCTTTAAAGGTGGTTACACTTACAACTGGACCAAAAATTTCCTCTTGGAAAACTCTCATCTTATTATGGCCCTTAAAAACAGTAGGTTTAATGTAGAATCCATTTGGATGTGCGGGGTTATCAAATTTTTCTCCGCCAATCAGCACTTCTGCACCTTCCTGTTTTCCAACATCAATATAATTAAGAATCTTTTCATATTGATCGTTAGATGCTTGGGCACCCATCATTGTAGAATCTTCTAACGGGTCACCCATTTGAATCGCTTCTACTCTTTTAAGGCACTTAGCCATAAATTCATCATAGATATTTTCTTGAATGAGTGCTCTTGATGGGCATGTGCAAACTTCCCCCTGATTAAGTGCAAACATTACAAAACCTTCTATTGCTTTATCTAAGAACGCATCATCGGCTGCTGCTACACTTTCAAAGAAAATATTTGGAGATTTACCGCCAAGTTCAAGTGTTACAGGTATTAGATTTTCTGATGCGTATTGCATAATTAGACGACCTGTTGTTGTTTCGCCTGTAAATGCAACTTTCTTAATATCTGGATGTGTTGCTAGAGGTTGACCGGCCTCTGGACCAAACCCACTTACAACATTAACAACACCAGCAGGAATAAGATCACTAATTAATTCCATCAGAACTAAAATTCCAGCTGGGGTTTGTTCCGCTGGTTTGATTACAACACAGTTTCCTGCAGCTAATGCTGGAGCAAGTTTCCAAGCAGCCATTAAAATTGGAAAGTTCCAAGGTATAATTTGTCCAACAACACCAAGTGGTTCATGAATTTCTTGGGTAACGCGCGTAGCATCAAGATCAGATGTTTCACCTGATTCTGCACGAATAGCTGAACCAAAGTATCTGAAATGATCTACAGTAAGGGGCAAATCTGCAGCTTTAGTTTCCCTTATTGCCTTACCATTATCCCATGTTTCAACAAGAGCTAAGTCTTCGAGGTTTTCCTCAATTCTATCTGCAATTTTCATAAGTAATTGGCTGCGTTCGGCTGCGGAAGTTTTGTTCCAGCTACTTGCTGCCTTCCATGCTGCTCCTACAGCTAAATCAATATCCTTTTCATTCGATTTTGCAAATCTCGCAATGAGGCTATTGTCTATGGGTGTATTGTTTTCAAAATATTCACCGTCTACTGGGGCAACCCATTCACCACCAATAAAATTTTCGTATTGTGCTTTAAAATCTGGTCTTCCATATGCCACAGCGCGTCCTCCCGTATTGTAGCGTATTAATTATGAAAACTATAAGGCGCTCATAAAAAGGGCTCCTAGCCTATGAGTCTTTGTTTAAGGCCCTAGTTTATTACCCTATTAAAATGGCAAATAGAGATATATTCAACACAATAGTAGAATTTAATTAGTATTTTATGGATAAGGTGGACCAAAACGTGAAAATTCTATGAAAACTTTTAAATTTTTGAGGCGTTATTTTGAATTATTATTTGAAAAAGGGCATAATCTCATTATGGAAATTTTCCATATCATCTAAACATTGATTAATACAATCCCTTACAAAGTTTAAAACTAAATGAGTAACACCAAGTTCTTTCATGAACTTTATATCTTTTATAGTATCCTCGTAAGGCCCTGAAAAAAAAGTATCTTTATTTCCAGTCGGTGACTTTCCACCATACCATGCGGCCCAATAGGCTATATCAAAAGGTTCGTCATTATTACCTTGTTCTTTTCTATAACTATTTAATCTTTCTATGCCTTTTTTTAGATGTTCAGGTGTATCTAAAGGATGTTTTGCATTGCATCCTACAGGAAACCATCCATTTCCTAATTTAACAGCTCTTTTTATTGCAAGTGGTCCCTCGCCTCCGATCCAAATAGGTGGATGCGGAACTTGAGCAGGACGTGGTGCAAAATGGATGTTTGATAAATTCGCATAGTTTCCATTAAAGCTTGGCTCATCTTTTGTCCAAAGCTCTTTGTAAATTTTTATGTATTCATCTGTAACCTTTCCTCTATCTTTAAATGGAGGAGCGCTGACAGTTATAAACTCTTCTTCCAGCCAACCAGTGCCACAGCCTACAATCACACGGCCGTTAGATAATGCATCAATTGAAGATATTGTTTTAGCTGCGAGTATGGGGGGGCGGTTAGGTATAACAAGAACAGCAGGTAATAGTTTAATCCTATCAGTTATTGCGGCTAAGTATGATAATAATGTCAAGGGTTCAAACCAATTTCCATCAGCACATGCTGTGCTAGCGCTAAGACTGCCATCAGAGCCATACGGATACTTAGAATTTATTGTGCGTGGAAAAACAATATGATCGGGTACGGTGAGAAGTGAAAAACCTAACTTCTCACCGTGTTTAACAATTTTTTCTATGTTTTGTTTATTTGCTAGAGGTCCCCCGGTATGGACATTAAAGCCAAAAAGCACTTTCTCCTCCCTACAAAATTTAAAGAGAAATATGTTGCTAAACTATCATTGCTGTTTATTCAAGCATTCTTGAAAATTATTAGCCATATTTCTAATTAGCGTAAAATAAAGCTGAGGGCCGGGAGTTATATCTCTACCAATAGGGTCAACAACATAAACTTGATCATCAGGTAGTATATTAAGTTTTAAGACCTTTGGTTTATCTTCAGGAAGTGTAAATATACATACATTACTATTATTTCTTGTATACTCTACTACCTTAGCAAGGCGTGAGGCGCTTATATCTGTGTGGTGTGCTGGAGAAACTGATCCTTGTGTAGAAAGTCCGTAACGTTTTTCAAAATAATAATAGGCATCATGGGAGGCAATAAACTTTTTATCTTTTACAGAAAGCAATATTTTTTCGATATCTGTATGAAGCTGATCTAAGTTTGTAAGGGTATTTTTCTTATTATTCATATATATATCGGCGTTTTCGGGATCAATTATAACTAGATGTCTTGTAACTAACTTAACTGCCTTCTTTGCGATTATTGGATCTAGCCATACGTGCGGGTCATATATTGATTCAAAGTGGTGACCATGTTCGTCTGCATGTTCGTCGTGGTGTTCGTCTGTATGTTCGTCATGATGACCGTCGTGGTGTTGGTCTGTATGTTCGTCATGATGACCGTCGTGGTGTTCGTCTTTTAATGGAAAATTGCTATGATCTCTCGATTTAATTTTTACTATTGTTTCTGATTCAAGCATTGACAAAGATTTAGCCTTTGTGGCTAACGAGGATATTGGTTTCAATAATGAATGCTCAAGTTCTCTACCTATCCAAACAACTAGATCAGAATTTTGTAGAGCCTCAGCCTGAGAAGGTTTAATAGAAAATGAATGAGGGTTTTCATTGCCTTTTAGTAATAATGTTGTTTTCTCAGAGTTTCCTGTAATATTTAATACAAGAGAATGAAGTGGTGCAATTGAAACAACTACATTTGAATAAGCCCATAAGGGTTTGATCAAAGCTAAATTGACTAATATAAAGGCTGATAAGAATATTATTTTTGGCATTTCCATTCTCATTGTAAAATTGTTAAAAAAAGTCTAAATGTAATATTATAACATTTATAAATAGAAGGCAATATGGATTCTAGATCAGCTATGAAAGCGGTAACAAAAAAAAGTTCTTTAATAAATTTTGATAATGTAGGCCTCAGAATAAATGATAGATGGCTTGTGCGTGGCGTTGATATGACAATATCCTCAGGGGAAATAGTAACCCTGATTGGTCCGAACGGATCGGGAAAAACAACCACTGCAAAGTTAACATTAGGTATACATAAACCGAGCGAAGGTAATATTTCTCGTTCTACCGATACAAAAATAGGTTATTTACCCCAGAAAATTAATATGGACCCTTCTATTCCAATGACAGTTATTCGTTTTATGTGTTTAGTGAATAATCTTTCACAAGAACAAATCGAATATGCTTTAGAAATGACTAAAGTTAATCATTTAAAAAATAAACAGATTAGCAACCTATCTGGAGGAGAATTGCAGCGTGTAATGCTGGCCAGAGTATATGCATCTAAACCAAATCTAATTGTTTTAGACGAGCCTATACAAGGTGTAGATATTAATGGTGAGATTGCAATTTATGAGATTATCAAAAATATGTCTAAGGAATTAAACGCTGGAATACTCCTTATATCTCACGATCTCCATATGGTTATGGCTTCTTCAGACCGTGTATTATGTTTGAATGGCTATGTTTGTTGTTCAGGTACTCCAAAGGTCGTGGTTTCTAGTACAGAATATATAGAATTATTTGGCACTAGAGCCAGTAAGGAACTAGCATTTTATACACATAGCCATAATTCAGTCTCAGACGAATCTTATCATGCTGATAGTCAGCATAACAAAGCTGGTGAATCTCCTTAGGAGGCGGTGAGGTGGATGCCTTTTTTAGATGATTTTTTTATTCGGGCTCTCGTGGGAGGTCTTGGAGTTGCCATAATATCTGGACCTCTGGGTTGTTTTATTGTGTGGCGCCGATTGGCATATTTTGGTGATACAATCGCTCATGCATCATTACTTGGTGTGGCATTATCTATCTTGTTTGATACTAATACTACTTTATTAGTATTTATAACTGCTGTTTTCATATCAATTTTTTTATTAGTTTTAAGGCTTCGGGGTGATTTAGCAGGTGACTCAATATTGGGCATGCTTTCCCATTCTACTTTGGCTATTGGCCTTGTTATTATATCTTTTATGACATGGATTAGAGTTGATATAGGTGCATTTTTATTTGGTGATATATTATCCATGTCAAAAATAGATCTAATCATTATATATGTAAGTGGAGCAGTAATATTAGTTGTTACTATTGTTATATGGAAACCATTTTTTGCTATTACTGTTGACGAAGAGATTGCTAAGAGTGAGGGAATAAATACACGTCTAATAGAGTTTGTTTATATGGTTTTAATTGCTGCAACAATTGCTGTGGCAATTAAGCTCGTGGGTATTTTATTAATGGCTTCATTGCTAATAATCCCAGCACTGTCAGCAAGGAATCTTGTTACTTCTCCAGAAAAAATGGCCTTTATCGCCAGTATTATAGGTTGTATTTCTGTATGTTTAGGGCTTTATTCATCATTAAACTTTGATTCACCCTCTGGGCCAAGTATTGTTGTTGTTGCATTCTTTATTTTTCTATTAAGTCGTTTGTTGGTTCCTGTGTATCATCTAGTAAGGGATAAACTATCTAAGGAGTCTTAATTATGATGGAGCATTTACCTGATAAGCTTCCTAAATTAACAAAAAACCAAAATCTAGTTATGGGAGTATTATCTAAAGTAGACCATCCCATGAGTGCATATGCTATTCTTGACAGCCTCAAAGGAAATGGTCTAAGGGCACCATTGCAGGTGTATAGAGCTTTAGAAAGACTCGAGATGCTAGGACTAGTTCATAGGATTGAATGCATGAATGCTTTTGTTGCATGTCGTCATGACGCAACTAAAGATGATTCAATGGTTGCTTTTATTATTTGTAATTCTTGTGGGGATGTTAAAGAAGTTTCAGATAATTCAGTTGAAGTTGGTCTTCATAATGTTACTAAAAAGGCGGGTTTTATTTTACAGAAGCCTACTATAGAGCTGCAAGGATTATGTAGGTCCTGTAGATAAAGTTTATTCCCGATAAACTTTAGTAGAATATCGTCGAAGTTTCTCTGGGAGTATTCCATTCGGACTAAAGCGAAGAACTAGTAAAAGCACAAAACCCATAATTATCAAACGCATATGAGGTGCACTTCTTAGTAAATGTTCACGTATAGAGCTATCATCAGACATTCCTGAGGTAAGGGTATCAACAAGCCATAATCCTGCCGGTTCAGCTTCGACCCATATGAACCATATCAAGAAAGCTCCTACAACTGATCCAAGATTATTTCCCGAACCGCCTACAATCACCATAACCCAGATTACGAAGGTAAATCTTAAGGGAGCATAGGACGCAGGGGTAAACTGCCCATCAAGAGTTGTCAGCATTGCTCCTGCCATACCCATTATAGCTGCACCGAAAATAAACGTCTGTAAATGTCTTGCTTTTACATCTTTACCCATTGCTGAAGCGGCATCTTCATTATCACGTATTGCTCTCATCATGCGTCCCCATGGAGCATTAACCGCTCTTTGGGTGATCCAAATCAGAAGAGTTAAAAATAATAAAAATAAGCCCGCATAGCAGAGTTTAACAAAAATACTTGAAGCTTCCGTTAGGTTGGACCCAAGAAATTTAGATAAATCTATAAACCATGTGCTTTGTTGTAAGTCTATTTCGTAAGGGACAGGCCTTTTTAACCCAGTAACATTTTTTACACCTCTAGTAAGCCAATCTTCATTTTTTAAAATAGCAATAATAATTTCGGATATACCTAATGTTGCAATAGCAAAATAGTCAGCTCTTAAACCTAAAGAAATTTTGCCTATAACCCAGGCAGCTCCTGCTGCGAATGCGGCCCCAACAAACCAGGATATGATTATTGGGAGTCCAGCTCCACCTAGGTATCCAGTTTTAGCGCTATCAATAGATTCAATTGTGTCAACAGCAGGGTTAAAGAACATTCTAATCAAAAAATATCCAGCTATTATGGTTATGACTGTTAGAATATTGCGGAGGGTCCTGTTATGAATAAACTTCCTAATAAAAATTACTACTATAATTGTTAAGATTAACATTAGTAATGAAAGTCCCAAACTGATTCCTCCTGCTGACCATGCTTCAGCAACGGGAGATTCTGATATTAGAACTCCAGCTAGGCCTCCGAGTGCGGTAAAGCCCATTACTCCAACATTAAGAAGTCCTGCATTTCCCCATTGAACATTTAAACCTAAGGCCATGACACTTGAGACAAGACATAAATTAATAATTGATAAACTCACATTCCATGATTGTCCAAATCCAACAGATAACAGTCCAACGGCTATTAATATAAAAACAACTAATGTGCGATTATTTATTCTCAAATTACTCGACCCTTAAATATTCCAGTTGGCCTTACTAAAAGTACAACTACCAAGATAATAAAGGAAACAGCAAACTTGTAATCTGTAGACAGGAGCTGAACTAAGTTATTTGGTTCCCAGCTCTCAGGCACAAGATAGCGTAAAAATTTCTTATAAGCATAAGTGATAGTAACTTCAGAAAAGGCTACTGTGTATGCTCCTACAATAGCACCTAAGGGGTTTCCAATACCGCCTAGAATTGCAGCTGCAAAAATTGGTAATAAAAGTTGGAAGTAGGTAAAGGGTTTAAAACTTTTATCTAGCCCATATAATGTTCCAGCGACTGCAGCTAATGTGCCCGCAATTAGCCATGCATAAAAGACTACTTTTTCAGGGTCTATACCAGATAGAAGTGCAAGTTCAGAATTATCTGAATAGGCACGCATTGATTTTCCTGTTCTAGTCTTCTGTAGAAATATGAAAAGACTAATGACGACAGCTAGGGCAACGAAAAATGTAATTCCCTGCGATAGTTTTATAGCTAAACCTTCTTTAAGGCCTGTTGCATTTTTGAATTCTGTGACCTTAACAAGAAACTTAGCACCATCTATAAATCTTCTATCATCAGGTCCTATTACAAATCTAACTATACCGTTTAATAAAAACATTATACCTATTGAAGCAATCAAGAATACAACAGGGGCACTTTTTTTCTTTCGATAAAAACGATAAACTGATCGGTCAAGAAGTAAACTTACTAATATTGCAGAAATTATACCTAAAGGTAAGGCTATTAGTGCTGTGGGGAATGGAAATATACTGACACCTAAATCTTGTAGCAACCAAGTTGCTAAGATTACAAACATTGTCCCAAATGCCATAAGATCACCGTGAGCAAAGTTTGCGAATCTCAAAATACCAAAAATTAAAGTGACACCAAGAGCTCCAAGTGCAAGTTGGGACCCATAAGTAATACCTGGAATAATTACAAAGTTAGCGAATAAAACTAAAGCATTAAGTATGTCCATGAGTCCTAGCCTCCCAAGAAGGAACGGCGTACTTCTGCATTTTCAAGAAGAGATTTTCCTGTACCCTGAAATTTATTTTCCCCAGTTACTAATACATAACCCATATCTGCAATTTCTAAGGCTTGGCGTGCATTTTGCTCTACCATTAATACTGCCACACCTGCTTTTTTAATTGCTAGAATACGTTCAAACAGTTCAACGGTTACTAGTGGTGATACTCCAGCAGTAGGTTCGTCAAGCATTAAAACTGAAGGATTAGTCATTAAGGCTCGACCAACAGCAACCTGTTGTCTCTGGCCGCCAGATAATTCACCTGCAATTTGGTTTCTTTTTTCATGAAGGATTGGAAATAATTCAAATACCTGATCTTTAGTAGGTTTGATATTATCTTTTCTAAGATAAGCACCCATCTCAAGGTTTTCTTCAACAGTTAAGGTGGTAAAAACATTCTCTGTTTGCGGAACAAACGCCATCCCTTTTTTTACCCTTTGCTGGGGACTCAACATTGAAATATCTTCACCTTCGAGAAATATAGAGCCTTCTTTAATCATAATTAAACCAAAAATAGCTTTCATAGCTGTAGACTTACCTGCACCATTAGGCCCAACTATAACTGCTATTTGTCCGCGTTCGACTGAAATACTACAATCCCTTAAAATATCAACTGAGTCATAGCCTCCGGTCATATTTTGTGCTGAAAGGAAACTCATTAATTATCCGATTGGTCTAATTTAAGGCCTCGTCCTAGATAAGCCTCAATTACTTGCTCATTAGATTTTACTTCAGCAGCAGTGCCAGTGGTTAAGATTTTTCCTTCAGCCATAACAATTACTGGGTCACACATCCGCGTAATAAAGTCTATATCGTGCTCAATCATACAAAATGTATATCCTTTTTCTTGATTGAGTCTAATTATTGCGTCGCCTATAGAATTTAGTAGTGTACGGTTGACTCCAGCTCCCACTTCGTCAAGAAAAACTATTTTTGCGTCAGTCATCATTGTTCGTCCAAGCTCAAGAAGCTTCTTTTGGCCTCCAGATAGATTTTTTGCTTGTTCATTAGCTAAATGAATTATTCCTAGAAATTCTAAAACATCTTCAGCTTTGTCTCGTATAAGTGTTTCTTGACTACCAATAGATGATCTCCAAAAACATGCTCGTAATAATGACTCACCATTTTGATTTGGGGGAATCACCATAAGATTTTCTATTACTGTTAGTGATGAAAATTCATGGGCTATTTGAAATGTTCTAAGTAAACCTTTTTCAAAAAGTAGATGTGGGCTAAGGCCCGTTATATTTTCATCATCTAACCACACTGATCCTGATGTGGGGGGTAGCTTTCCGGCGATAATATTAAAGAGTGTTGTTTTGCCGGCACCGTTTGGACCGATCAACCCTGTAATTAGACCTTTTTCGAAGGTCGCGCTAACGCCGTTAACTGCTTGTAGACCACCAAATGACTTATGGATATTCTCAACTCTTATCATTGAGCTTTTCAGATATTATTGGATATTAGCTATATTAAAAGGTCTGAGCCCCAGAGAACTTATTATGCGCTCTGGGGCTATAAAAATTAATTTTTTAATGAACTCTAACGGTATTCCATTTACCGTTACCAACTTCTACTTCCTTGTATGAGCCAAAAGCCTCTCCAACTGAGGTAAACTCTACATTACTTGCTCCCTCATAATTAACTTGGCCACCATCAGCAAGTATTTTTAATGCTCTTGCAAGTTGACCTGGAAGGATATATTCGCCTGGAGCATTAGCTACATCCATTATTTTTGATTTAATAGCAGCACGGTCAGTTGACCCAGCGGCTTGCATAGCTAAAGCAATTAATGCTGCAGCGTCATAGGATTCGGCTCTAAACGGGCCATCACCATTGACACCATTTTTAGATGCGTGAGCTAAAAACATTTGAGCTCCTTCTGATTCAGAGCCAGGAAGTGTGCCAACGGTTCCGTTAAGACCATCTCCTATAGCATCTATGATTGACTGGCCAATCATACCATCTGCAACCATAAAGTTACTGAATGCTCCTGTATCAAGGGAAGTTTGAATGATATTCTTACCAGCTTGGTCAAGGTAACCAAATACCACAAGATGATCTGCTCCACTTGCAGCTAATGCGCCTACCTCTGCTGAGTAATCACCCTTACCTTCTTCATGTGAAGCTGAAATCTCGATGATTCCTTCAAAAGCATTTGCAAAACTGGAAGCTAATCCTTTACCGTAATCATTGTTTGTATAGGTTACAGCAACGCTACTAACACCTCTTGATTTGAGAACTTTTGCAACAACCTCACCTTGTCGTGCATCAGACGGAGCTGTCCTGAAAAAATATCCCTTATCATCTATTGTTGTTAGGGCTGGAGATGTAGCTGATGGTGAAATCATTACAACACCATTTGGCACCGCAACATTATTTGCGATAGCTGTTGTAACTCCTGAGCAGTCAGCACCAAAAATAGCTGCTACTGATTCAGCTGATATTAAACGTTCTGCTGCTGCAGTTGCAGCTCCAGCATCGACACAAGTAGAGTCAGCTCTTACAGGTACTAGTTTTTTACCTCCTAAAAGTAATCCAGAATCTGAGACCTCCTTCATGGCTAATTCAGCTGAAGCAGCCATATCTGGAGTAAGTGATTCAATGGGGCCTGTAAATCCTAAGATAACACCAACTTTGACAGCATGTCCGTCAGCGTGTGCCGTATTTATAGCGCCTAGGCAGACAGCTAGAAATGCTGCTGCGGCAACAAATTTTAATGGGTTTTTCATTTAAATTTCTCCCAACCTTTTAAAGATTTTTCGGCTAAATTATATATGCCGATATATGGTTGTAACATTATACATTAGAGAAGGATAATTAGAATAACTAAACTTGTATAAGAATAATTAGACTTTAAATGTTTTAAATATAATTTATCCTTAAATATCCATAGGTTACTATAAAAAATATTTACCTAAGTATGGTTATTTATATCTAAAATTAATAAAAATTAACCATTATAAAATATTACAATATAGTTGGGGGTATGAAAATTATCTCATTGAATAAAAAAACAAATTCATTTTTTTCAGGTATTTCTTTAGCAGATCTTACAAATATTGCTTTAATTGCCCAAAAAGAATGGGGAATAGTCTCTAATGATCTTCGTCTAATTAAATATAGAGAAAATGCAATTTTCCAAACGACCATGATAGACGGTAATAAAGCTGTGATGCGAATTCATCGGCCAGGATATCATGGGAATCAAGAGATTTTATCAGAATTAAACTGGATGCGTGCATTAACAAAATCGGGAATATTAACTCCCGAGGTTATTCCTTCTTTAGATGGAAGAGACCTTGTTGTTTTAGATATAGAATGGTTATCAACACCTATCCAAGTTGATATGTTAGGATGGGTAGACGGTGAATTAGTTGGTTCACTTGAAAGTGATGGTCTAAGAATAGCAAAAAACAGACCTCTTAATATATATAGGCAGATAGGTTCTTTATTAGCTAAAATGCATGACCATGTTGAGTCATGGAATATGCCTAAAAGTTTTGTTCGTCATTCATGGGATATGAATAGTTTATTGGGTAGTGATCCTCTTTGGGGTAAGTACTGGGAATCTCCATTATTGGGTAAATACCAAAAAGATTTAGTGTTAGATGCTATGAAAAAAGCAAGTATAGAATTGCTTTCTTTTGACAAAAGCAAAAAGAACTACGGTCTTATTCATGCTGATTTGCTCCCTGATAATATTTTTATATCTAAACAGAACTTACTTCCAATAGATTTTGACGATTGTGGATTTGGATGGCATCTATTTGATTTATGTACGGTTACATTTTTCTTCTATGAGGAAAATAATTTTAATGAAATTGAAGAGGCGGTTCTTGATGGTTATACAATGCAGAGAACCCTTTATTATAATAATCCAGTAAATAGAGAGCTATTTTATCTATTACGTGGATTCACTTATCTCGGATGGGTTCATACCCGAAGAGATAATGATACATCAAAAGAAATATCTTCTCAGGTCATGTCTTCTGCATGCCTTATTGCTCAGAGGTATCTAAATAATTAGACATTAAAAAATTTACTTACTGAGTATTATCTGTTTACCAAAGTAAGCAAATTTTTTTGCTCTCTCCCCATAATCTTTAGCAGCCAATGAACTTGCATTCCCTGAAATTGATCTGGAGTAAACTCCTTGAGATATACTTGCTAGACGAAAGAAAGAAAATGCAAGGAAAAAATTCCAATTACTTGGAAAACTTGTTTTTGTTAGAGAAAAGTAATTCTCTAGATATTCTTCTTCTTCTGGTATTCCTTCTATTTTACAATTTTTTCCTTTTATTCCAAATAAATTATCCTCATCAATTGGTATATGCCAGGGAAGACAACTATATGCTAAATCAGCTAAAGGATGACCTATTGTGGAAAGTTCCCAATCTAAAACTGCAGAAATATTAATGTTTTTAGGATTAAAAATTATATTACCTAAGCGATAATCACCATGAACAAATGATTTGGGTGTTTCATTTGGACAATTTTCTTCGATCCATCCTATTAAAAAATCCATTTCTGGAATTTTCTCAGTTTGAGTTGATTCAAATTGGGATTTCCAAATCTTTATTTGACGTTTGATATAATTTACTGACTTTAAAGATCTAGATAAGGAATATTTATTAGGGTCTAATAGATGAAGATTTGCAAGTGTTGAAGATAAGGATAAGTAAATTTTATATCTAGTTTCTGGATTTTCAAAAGGTAACAAGGTATTAGTAAATACTTTACCTTGGATATATTCCATTATGAAAAATGGGGTCCCAATTACTGAGTCATCCTCACATAATGTGATCATCTTAGGCACTGGAACCTTAGAATTGAATAATTGAGACATTATGCGGTATTCTCTTTCTATTTGATGTGCCCCATAAACAAGTTCTCCATGAGGTTTCTTTCTTAAGACAAAGTTCCCATCTTTCGAAGTTACTAAGAATGTAGGATTGGATTGACCGCCTGGGAATTGCTTAAGACTTATGGGAGGAGATATCCCATAAGAGTTTATTTTAAGCCACGCCTCCAATTTAGATTTATCTACTAATTGCATTTATGATCTTTTTTTTATTATTTTCTCTTTTAACATTGTAGCCTTAAAGGCTGATTCTGAGTAAGTATTTTGTATTTTGTGGTATACTATTATGTAAGATATGTAAGGAGGGTAATAAATATGAGAAGATTCGGAAGACTAATCGAGAATTCTGAACTTTCTTCTATAACTTTTGACCATAATTCTAATATTAAGCAATTAATATACGATTTCGGAGTTATTTGTTTAAGATTCGAAGAGAAATTGACACCCGATAGGTTTCTAGAGATTGCTAGGTGTATTGGAGTCCCTAAGGAGCAATTACTAAGAGACCATCGATTATCTGGTTTCCCTGAAATCAGTATTATTTCAAATAAACAGAAAGATGTTCTTGGAAGCGGAAAAAAAATAGTACTAGGTAGTCATTGGCATACAGACGATTCTTATTTATCAAAGCCCACATCATTCACTCTTTTGCATAGTAATGTCATCCCAGGTGATGGAATGGGGGATACGGTATTTGCCGATACACAAGCGGCATGGTCTGAGCTGGATAGTGATTTTAAAAAAAATATATTAAAATTACGCGCAGTACATAAATATCAATCTCGTAGGAACAAATCTTTAGTGCCTTCACGTTCTAAAGATGAAAAGGATGAAAGTTCTGATGTTGTCCATCCGCTAGTCAGAGTTCTTCCGGAGAGCAATAAAGAATGCATTTATTTAAACCCTAATAGAATAGACCATATTTTAGATTTGCCTTTTCAAGAAGGTGACAAAATTTTAGATCAATTATTAGATTTTTGTACAAGTCCAAGGTTTATATATAAGCATAGATGGAAAGTTGGTGATGTTGTAATATGGGATAATAGAAGGTCTATGCATAAAGTTGAGTATAATTATGGCAACTCCTCTCGAGAGATGATGCGTATCTTATTAGAGGGATCAAAACCATAAGAGTAAATATATATATTTAAAAACTTTTAGGTCGTAAGGTTCATGCAAGATAGAGGTATTTTTGATTTTATAATTATAGGCGCTGGGTCAGCTGGTTGTGTTTTAGCAAATAGGCTTTCTAATGATCCAGGAACTAAAGTTCTGTTACTTGAGGCAGGTGGTCATGATAAATATTTTTGGGTAAATGTACCTATAGGCTATCTCTTTACTATGAATAATCCTCGAACTGACTGGTGTATGTCATTAGAGCCGGAAAGTGGATTGAATGGCCGTTCCTTAAAATATCCTCGTGGAAAATTACTTGGTGGATGTTCTTCAATAAATGGCATGATTTATATGAGAGGCCAGGCCAGGGATTATGATCAATGGCAACAGATGGGAAATATTGGATGGGGCTGGGATGAAGTTTTGCCATACTTTAAGAAGTCAGAAGATTATGCCCATGGTATCGATGAAATGCATGGTGTCGGGGGTGAGTGGAGAGTTGATGAGCAAAGGTTATCTTGGGAAATTTTATCAGCTTTTGAAGATGCTGCAGTAGAGATGGGAATACCAAGAACAAATGATTTTAATAGAGGCAATAATGAGGGTGTAGGATATTTTCAGGTAAATCAGAAAAAGGGTGCCCGATGGAGTTGTTCAAAAGCTTTCCTTAATCCAGTTAGAAATAGAAAAAACTTAGAAGTTTTGACGGGTGCTGAGGTATCAAAAATTAGATTTAATAACGATAGACAAGCAACTTCAGTAGAATATGTTCATAAGGGTCAATTTTATAGAACTGTAGCTACGCAAGAAATTATTCTCTCAGCTGGGGCTATAAAAACTCCACAAATAATGGAGCTATCTGGCATTGGCGATCCGGAAAAGCTTAAGCAAAACGAAATAGAGGTTGTTAATGCTTTGCCTGGAGTGGGGGAGAATCTCCAGGATCATCTTCAGATTCGTATGGTGTTTAAGGTTAATGGAGTGCCAACTTTAAATGAAAAGGCAAATAGTATTTTAGGCCGTGTTAGTATGGCATTAGAGTATGCATTATTTCGCTCAGGACCCCTCAGTATGGCCCCAAGCCAGATGGGTTGTTTTGTAAAATCTGACTCTATGCATGAAACACCTAACCTTGAATATCATGTGCAGCCATTAAGTGCTGAGACATTAGGTGCAAAGTTACATCCATTCCCAGCAGTAACTGCATCTGTTTGTAATCTGAGACCGCAGAGTAGGGGGACTGTGCATATAAGAAATAATGATTTTAAGTCATCACCCATAATAAAACCAAATTACTTAAGTGCAGTAGAAGATAAAACTATTGCAGTTAAGGGAATAAATATGACTAGAAAAATTTGTTCGCAACCTGCTCTTCGTAAATATAACCCTATAGAGATAAAGCCAGGAGATAATATTACTGATCATGAGGATTTAGTTAAGGCTGCAGGGGATATTGCAACTACGATCTTCCATCCTGTCGGAACTTGTCGTATGGGACACGATTCTTTGTCAGTGGTTAATGACAAGCTACAAGTTCATGGTGTAGATAAATTACGTATAGTAGATGCATCAATTATGCCAACTATAACTTCTGGAAATACAAATTCTCCCGTAATAATGATTTCTGAAAAAGCTGCAAGTATGATTCTTAGTAAACAATAATGACAAAAACTTATTTTAATTTTTTTATCATAAAGTTTATATTTTATTGCGTAGTCTAGATTTTAGTATTTTAATTAATTCTTTGTCACGATAGCTCTCAAGTTCTTGTATGTCTTTTCCATTACTAGAGTTTTCTATTCCTTTAATTAATTTATCACGTAATTCATCATCTAATTCAGGTTTACCAAGAGATAACCAGCGTTTCTTCTGGCTATCACCCAAATGATCCAGGTAATGCTTAATACCTCCTGCCCCCCCAGCTAAGTGATAGATCATGTGTGGCCCCATTGTAGCTAATCTTAATCCAGGGCCATTTACTACGGCAGAATCTATAGTTCCTGCATCTGCAATATCTTCGGCAAGGAGATGGACTGCTTCTTGCCATAATGCAGCGCTAAGACGGCCTGCTATATGACCACTAATCTCTCTTTTTAATTTAATCGGCGATTTTCCTGAAAGTTTGTAGAAATTAATAGCCCATTCTAAAATATATGGATCTGTCAAATCACCTCCAGACACTTCAACAAGAGGAATCAGGGTTACGGGGTTGTAGGGATGTCCGGTAAAGTATCTTTTGGCTGATTTACAATTTTTCTGTAAAGGTGTCACAAGGAGTGAAGATGTACTTGTAGCGATAGGAATATAATCTTCAGCTGCTTCGTCTAAATTATTAAATAAGTTTTGTTTTATTGATAGTTTATCTGGAGCGCATTCTTGAATAAAGTCTGCACCTTTAACTACATACTTTAAGTCCTTTGAAATTATTGGATCCGGTAATTTTTCTATATTAGATAATCCTGACTCAAATAAAAATCTTAAAGATCTATTAAATGATTCTATAATATACTCAAAATTTTCTTCATAAGGTTCAAAAATTTTCACACTATAATTCTGTGCAGTAAAAAAAGAAGCCCATCCCACTCCAATTACTCCACCACCAATTACCGCAATATTTTTTACAGATTCTGGATTTTTGTATTTTGATTTCATAGTAAATCCAAATTGTAATTAAAATGATTTAAAAAAATTTATAATCAAAAATATGAAAATATTTTGATATAATTATTTTATTTTAAATAAGGTTAAAATTTAATTATTAATCTTATTTTTTACCAAAGCCAGTCTATGCCCTCAAGGGATACGGGAGCTTCAGAGCTGGATTTAAGAGAATCAAGCTGTTTTACAAATTTACCATCAAGGTAAACTAGAGGGTCCACAAGTTCATCTATATGGACTTCTTTAACTAGGCCTATAAATGCTGTATGGCTACCAGAGTTTATGGAATCAGACATGCTACAGAATATATTAGCTTGTGCGCCCTCGAGAAAAGGCAAGCCGAGATGGCCTGATTTCCAAGACCCTTCTTTAAAACGCTTAGACCGAAGATCCTGGCTTGAAAATATTTCACACTGGTGTGTTTGATCCGTTTTTAAAATATTTACACAAAAAGCTTTACTTTCTAAAAGAGGTTTATGAAGAGAGGCTGAGCTATTAACTGCAGCAAGGATAGATAATGGTTCAAATGATAATGAGGTCACTGCAGTAGCAGCCATACCATAAAAATTGTCTTCTTGAGTAGTCGTAATTATTGAGATAGTTGACGCAAAACGCCTCATTGCAAGACGAAATGCTTCGTTTATATCTTTCTTTGAGTTTTTACTCATAGTTTAATAGAGATCCTAGAAGACAGATTAATATTGTGATTATTCTTTTATTTAATTAGATATTCTAAAGTGTATGATAACTATAGAAATTTTGATAAAGATCAAGGTGATAATTTAGATTTTAACTAATTTTTCAAGGGAAGTTTTTATAGTACTAGGTATATTTGTTGGAGTCATATTAATTCGATTTACAAATACATGAAAAAACCATCCTTGGGCCGCTGCTGAATTACTTTTATTCGTGAATAATGCTATTTCGTATTTTACCGATTTATTGGAAATCAAATCTACACTTAATCCAGCATCTACTACCTCAGGAAAACTTATGGGGGAATTATATTGGCATCCAGATTCAGCGCAAACACCTATGATTTGATCCGAATTAATTCGTAGGCCCCCTTCATTAATTAGATACGTATTAATTGCTGTATCAAAATAAGAATAATATATAACATTGTTTACGTGCCCATAAACATCGTTATCCATCCAACGGGTAGGAATAGTTAAGAAAAAATTGAAATTTGAACGTTGCTCAACCTTCTTTTTGACCATTACTTAAGCATTCCTTTTTTTT
>CETH01034815.1_pt1 | contig 18189 bp, 16 predicted proteins | sample 361461 | NCBI WGS metagenome assembly CETH01 (sample SAMEA2622695, study PRJEB7988) | marine metagenome | isolation source: saline water (ENVO:00002010), including
CTTGGTTTACACCCAAGGGGTCGGGGGTTCGAATCCCTCAGCGCCCACAGACTGAGGATTTACTTTATAATTTAACTTATCTTTTATAGAGTAGGTCCTCTTCATATTAGTAATACTATCTCTTCCACAATCTTTCCACCTATCATTATTCCTATTTTAATTTGAGTAAATTATCTAAAACCTTTTGATTTACCTTAAATATAATTCCGTGTAAAGCATTTTCTGGAAAATTAATTTGATCTGATATATCAATCGAGTTTTTTAATATTAATACTAAGTTACAGGATCAGTAATTAATTTCATAGATTATTGAATCTGAAGGGAGTTCTTGAATTGTATATTTTCCAAAATCAAATTTTTTAAGATCTTCATCAGACAAATCAACTTCTTTACTGAGGTCTCGATCATTTTGAAATAAATAAGCTTTTTCTATAGCAGGAAAAGAGTTAATAATGTCAATAAAACTTGCATTTAAGCTTATGTTTACAAGATGTATCCTTTTTAAGTTTTCTAAAGAAGATAGTTTTTCAATTCCATTACCTGTTATGGATGTATTATTAAGTTTTATTACAGTTAGATTTTTGTAATTTGATAATACATCAAAAATGGAATCATTAACTAAAGTTTGACTTAAGTCAAGATCAACAATATGATTTTTAATCTTATCAAATAAACTTAAATCAATATTATTAAAATCCTTATAATTAATAGAATTAATTTTTAATTGATTTGAAAATTTATTAGTTGGCAAAATAAGTATTCCTTTTTCTTGAATTTTCTTTATAGTAATTAAATCGGGAGATTCTAATTTGATTTCAGGGTAAAATTTTTCTTTTTCAATTGTAATTAAAGTTTCTAATGATTTATTTTCAAAATTTAATTCACTAATTTTTGAATTTTCTTTAGCTCCTGAATTAATCCAATGGCTTAAAATATTAATTTCAGCTTTAGTTAATTGTGTTTTTGATTTAGGAGGCATATGTTTTTTTTCATTTTTAGGTAAATGAATACGAATTAAAATTTCACTTAATTCAGGATATTCATAATTAATTATAGGACCATTTTTACCGCCTTTGTTTAGAGCTTCAAAATTGTGTAAAGCTAATTCACTTTTACTTTTTTTAGAATTATGACAACTAATACATTTTGAATTTAAAATGGGTTGAATTAAATTTTTAAAAACAGGCTTATTGATATCAATTTCATTTTTAAATGTATATTCTTCTTTTACAGAATCTTTATTAAGAAATAATTTAATGGAATCGGGTAGAGGTTCAATTAAATGATCTTCACCATGAGTAATATTTCCTCCTAAGTGCCCTGTAATTAAAAGATTAACAAATAGACCTATAGTATATGCTTTTCTTGGTATGACAGTGAAAGGTTTTGATTTATTTAAATAAAAATAAAAAGCAACACTAAGCAAAAGAGTAATTATTCCTGATATAAAATGACTTTGAATGGATTCCCATAAAAGACCTTCATTTTGATATTGTAAAAACCCAGTTAAAACAGAAAAAAAACATGTTATACTTGCCCATAAAAATATGAATTTTAAGATTTTATTTGGACTTTGAAATTTTTGAGAATTCACCTCTATTAATAAACCAATTACAATAAAACCAATTGGCAAATGAATTATAATTGGATGGAATCTTCCAGCAAAATTTAATAAAACGTCCAAACTAAATTAAAATTTGACTAATAACTTCTCCTTCAACATCTGTCAATCGAAAAGGTCTTCCTTGATAATCATAAGTAAACTTTTCATGATCAAATCCTAAAAGATGTAAAATAGTTGCCTGTATATCATATACTGAAACTCTTCCCTCTATTCCTGTATGACCAATTTCGTCTGTTTTTCCATGAACAAATCCCTTTTTAACTCCACCACCAGCCATCCACATAGTAAAAGCTTCTCCTTGATGATCTCTTCCCACACCAGTTAATGTATTTTGTACTCCAGCTCTATTCTCCCACATAGGGGTTCTTCCAAATTCTCCTCCCCAAACAACCAATGTTTCATCTAAAAGGCCTCTTTGTTTAAGATCTAACAAAAGTGCAGTTACAGGTCTATCCATTTGCCTACATTTATTGAGAAAACCTATTTTAAGTGATTCCTTAGGGCTATTGCCATGTGAATCCCAGCCCCAATCATATAATTGAACGAATCTGACTCCTTGTTCGACCATTTTTCTAGCTAAAAGACAATTATTAGCAAGGGATTCTTTTCCAGGTTCTACCCCATACATTTTCTTGATATACTCGGGTTCATTATCAATATTCATAACCTTAGGAACAGAAACTTGCATTCTATAAGCCATTTCGTATTGACTAATTCTAGTTAATATTTCAGGATCTTTAAATTTTTCATATTCTTTGTAGTTAATTGAATTAATTGAATTTAAGACTTTCTTTTTTAAGGTTCTAGAAACACCTTTAGGGTCTTTAAGATAAAGTACAGGATCTCCTTTGGCTCTGCAATGAACTCCTTGATATATAGAAGGTAAGAAGCCATTACCCCAAAGACTTTTTCCGGCATCAGGAGTGCCTCCAGAGGTAAGTACAACAAATCCAGGAAGATTGTTGTTTTCGGAGCCTAATCCATATGTCGCCCAAGAACCAAGAGCAGGTCTTCCAAACCTTGGACTTCCAGTAAACATTAATAATTGAGCTGGACCATGATTAAATTGATCTGTATGAACAGCTTTTAAAAAAGTAACTTCATCAATTACATTTTTAAAATGAGGTAAATGGTTTGAAATCCAATTGCCTGATTCTCCTTCTTTAGAAAATTTTGCTTGTGGTCCTAACATATTTGGAACTCCTTCAATAAAGGCAAATCTTTTATCCTTAAGTAGAGATTCCGGACAAGGTTTGTTATGAAGTTTTGCAAGTTCTGGCTTATAATCAAATAATTCTAATTGAGATGGAGCACCAACCATATGAAGGTAAATAACACTTTTAACTTTAGAAGATAGAGGGGGAGCTAATGGAGCCATTGGATTTAATGATCTATCTAAGCTATATGGGTATGGTTTATTTTTTTCTATAGAACAAGAGTTTAATAGACTTCCTAAAGCAATTCCACCTAATCCTAATGTACATTCTTTTAAAAAATGTCTTCTAGAGTTTAGTCGTGCATTCAACTCATTTTTTTCGTTTAAAAGGTTTTTAATATTATCCATGTGTTAAAAATTCATCTAAGTTCATAATAGCGCTGGCAACTATTGTTAAAGAAGCTAGTTTCTTGTCTGTTTTTCTATTTTGACCATAAAAATCTATTAATTTTTTTGGATTTTGCTCATAATCAGATAAAGCACTTTTATATAGTTCTAAAAGCAAGTTTAAGGATTTGTTATCAATATCCCTATAATTTGCTTTATAGTACATTTGTTTTATTCCATTTTCAACAGATTTATCTTTATTTAAATAGGCTAAGTTAAAAGCTGCTTCTAAATATACAGGATCATTCATTGTGACTAAAGCTTGAAGTGGAGTATTACTAGGTGATCTTCCTACTAGGCACACTTCTCTACTTCCAGCATCAAAAGTCATTAAAGAAGGGTATGGACTAGTTCTTTTTAAATATGTATAAATAGCTCTCCTATATTTATCCTCATTTTTACTTTCCTTCCATAAATTTCCAAGGTATGGGTGTTCCCATATACCTTCTGGTTGCGGGGGCATCACTCCGGGGCCATACATTTTATCACTTAATAAGCCAGATACATATAGAGCTTGATCTCTTATTTCTTCTGCACTAAGTCTCAATTTTGGCCCTCTTGAATAAAATAAATTTTCAGGATCAATCTTATATTTTTTTTCATCTATAATAGAACTTTGCCTATAAGTTGAGGATAACAAAATATTTTTTAATAATGTTTTTATACTCCAGTTCATTGAATTCATAAAATCATAAGCAAGCCAGTCTAATAGTTCTGGATGTGTTGGAGGATCTGACTGAGTTCCTAAATCTTCAATAGTTTGAACAAGTCCCTTTCCAAAAAGTTGATACCAAACTCGATTTATAAGTGTTCTTGAAGTTAGAGGGTTATCTTTACTTATAAGCCATTTTGCAAGACCAAGTCTGTTTTTCTTCCATTCAACATCCCATTTATTTAAAGAAGCTGGAACTCCTGGATTGACTTCTTGTTTTTTATTTAACCAATTTCCTCTATCAAATAGATGAGTTTTTCTTTTCATATAATCTTCATTTTCTATCATTATAGGAGTATAACCCTCTGGATTATTAAGAATTTTATTAAAACTTTTTTCAATATCCTTATATCCCTTTTTGTTAGCACCTGGAATATTAGGTAAAAAAGCAATCCAGTCAAGTTCAAAAGCTAGATCATTGTATTGGTAATATCCATTTTTTAAAAATGATTTTAATGATTTATTGTTAACTTCTATGTAAAGATCAAAAGGTTTTTTTTGCTTCTTTATTTTAATTTTTATGTACTTGTTTTTTTCAAATTTTCCATCTGAATTATAATCTAAATTATCTCCAGCATAATATTTTCCTATGATTTCTCCATTAAAAGAGTTTTTACGCAAAATCACTGAAGTTTTATGTTTTATAAACGAATGTCCAAAATATAAATTATCATATCCATTTGTATAAATATTTTTATATATAGCTTTACCCTTATCTCTTAGACTCAAAGCTTGATCTGTATATGCATAATCTGTATTAACTACATTAAAGTTATGTGAATAATAAACCGGTTCATTATACTGAATAAAATTCTTAAATAAATCATATGTTTTTTTGTCACTATTTTTAGAAATCCAATTTAAAACTTTGTCAATTTTTTTATTATTTTCTTTTGAATAATATCTTAAAGTTGGTACTTCACTCATAAGATCTTCATCTTTTGTATTATTAAAAAAAGTCATTAATTGATAATATTCTTTTTGCTTAATCGGATCATAGGGGTGATCATGACATTGTACGCAGCTCATAGTTGTACTTTGCCATACATCAAAAGTTGTATTTACTCTATCTATTACAGCAGCTACTCTAAATTCCTCATTATCAGTACCTCCTTCATCATTATTCATAGTGTTTCTATGGAATGCAGTTGCTAAAAGTTGATCATATGATGGATTTGACAAAAGATCTCCAGCAAGTTGTTCAATTGTAAATTTATCATAAGGTAAATCTCTGTTAAAAGCTTGAATGACCCAATCACGGTATTTCCAAATAGTTCTCCCGCGATCTGCTTCATAACCCTTAGTGTCAGCATATCTTGCGAAATCTAACCACCAGCTAGACCATTTTTCTCCATAAGTTAATTTTGACAATAAACTATCTACATAGTTTTCATAAGTAATTTTTTCATTTATAAACTGATTAAATAGGTTTTCTTCAGGAGGTAATCCAGTTATATCAAATGCGACTCTTCTTGCAATTAAGTTTTTATTAGCTTTTTTGTTAGGTAATAATTTTTTTTCTTCCATACTCTTAGCAATAAAATAATCAATAGGACTAGAAAGAAATCCAAGTTTATTAAATTCTTCATTAACCTTAGGAAGCTTGACTTTTTTTGGAGGGATATATGCCCAATGAGTACCCCATTTAGCTCCTTGATTTATCCAATCAGTAAATAAGGAAATTTCCTCTTTACTTAAGGCAGGTTTTTCATAAGGCATTCTAAATTCAGGGTCAGTCTCATGAAGTCTTTGAATTAATCTACTTTGTTTTGCATTTCCAGGAATAATTGCTGGTGAACCTTCATCTGTATTTCCAAGGGCTTGTTGTTCAAACAGAAAACTGAAACCGGCATTTTGTTTTACTCCTCCATGGCATGCAATACACTTGTCATTTATAATGGGCTTTATTTGAGAGCTAAAATCAATTTCTTTCTTCTCTTGACAACTAATTAGGACGAAAGAAGCAATCAAAACATTATAGATGTGAATAAAAAAAAATCTAATTATTTTATTTAAGAAAAAACTCATTTCTATAAACAGACTATAAACAGATTAGTGGTAAATATAAAATTTAATTGGTAACTTTTAATAAATGAAAAATATAACTAAACAGTTCACAGTTGATACAGAAGAAAAAGATGCTATAGAAAAAGATTTTCAGAATTAGATTTTAAATTGAAGATAAATTTTTTGATTTTCTTTTTTTGCATGACTAACTTTTGATCAACAAAGAGCATGAGTCCTTTTCCAATTTGATAGTGTTCTCCTGTTTTATCCCAAATTAAATCAATTTCTTTGTCTTGAAAATGAATATTTTCTACTGCAAACCATTCCCAATCCTCTGGAATTAATGGGTTGATTTCAATAGAGTTATTAATATTTGGTTTTATTCCTATTAGATCAGAAAGCACTAGATCACAAAATCCAGAGTGATTATAATCTTTCCCTCTCTCGACACCTCCTTTTTCTTCGGACCAACCTTTTCCTTCCCAATTTTTCAATCGGGTTCTTGAAATCCAATCTCCAGTATATGGATTAAAATTTTCATCAATCCAATTAAAAGTTTCCCCCTTGTCATTTTTAATTTTATGCTGTTGTGCATATTGCAACAAAAGACTATAATAATCATTTTTGGAAACAGTTTTATTATTAGAATAGTTAGTTAAAAAATTTGCCATTGCCTTCAAAGTCTGAGTCGTTGCAAATGGCCAAGAGGGACCATTCCATTGGCATTCATGACCTTCGTAGCTAATCTTAAAAAAAGGATGAGATTGTTCAGTAACTGTCAGTCCCAAAGGAGCAGCAAAACCTGTTGAATCTTTAATTTTTTCCCAGGCTAGGGAAAATTCTTCTTTATCATCAGGTAAATTAAAATACCATGGTACATAGCCAATTAATTCTCTAACATCTAATGCTTTAGTAGTGTCTTCATATTTTTTTGGTAAGACAGTAAAGAAATTTAAATCCTTGTTCCATAAACGTTTTTGTAATTCCTCTTTTATTTTATGTGCTTTATTTTCGAATTCCTCTGCCTTTTTAATATCATTATTTAAATTTGCTATTTTTGATATGGCTTTAGCGTCACCATACATATAACTATTAATTGTTGGCCTAGTCCCTTCTACACCAAATTTTTCAACTCCTTTATTTAATATTCTACCACTTGCTGTCAATTCCATTCCATCAGCAACATCCCATTGATAAAAAAGAGTTTGATTATTTTCTTTTCTGATTTTTACCCACTCATTATAATTATTTATTAGTGGTACTAATTGATTTGATAAAATGGAATCATTTCGATGAACGTTATTAAAGGCAAGAATTGCATCTGCAATCCAAAAACTATATTGTCTAATTCCGTCTCCAGATTTATAGAGCCAAAAATTGATATACTCAGAGATATATTTTGGGTCTTTTAACCATCTTCCTTCATAAATATGATGAGCAGCAGGACAATTTATAGTATTGTGTTTTTTAGACCAGTTAACATCAGGTAAAAACTCTGTAATAACAAATCCATCATCGGTATTCTTAATATGTTTTCTATAAGTCCACCATCTGAAATAATAGGTCTCTTCTATTTCTTTATCAGGGAGATCTATCATTGGAATATTTTTAATTAAAAATTTGAATGCTTCATTATTGGTTATAAATTGTTTGTAAATCTCATTGTCGTTTTCATTAAAAAGATCAACATAATTTTTTAATCTATCTGATGTTATAATTTTGACTGATTTATTTTTTTTAACCTGAATATTACAGGAAAAAAAAACAATCAGAAAGAATGAAATAAAGAAATTTATTTTTTTCATAATTGAAATGTCATTAATTTAAAATAATTACATGTTTTATAAGCTATACCCTTAATTTTATTTGCTTCCTAGACGCCACATTAGAACCCCACCTGTTATAAACATCCATATTGAATAAGCTCCAGTTGGAAGTCCCATCTCAATGTTATTAAGTATTGTGGTAGCAATGACAAAAGCTAATGTTCCGTTTTGAATTCCACTTTCAATTGTAATTGAAATTTGACTTTTACCAGTTATACCAAAAAATTTTGAAGTGATATATCCAAGCCCCATCGTTGACAAATTAAGAAGCAATGTTGCAAATCCTACTTCTTTCATCGCTTGAGTTAAATCTTCCTTGTTAGCAATCATGACCAGTAAAAAAATAATAATAAATAGCACTGTGGATGCAATTCGCATGGGTCTTTCCATACGCAGGGAAAAACCTTCATTTCTTTTACGAATTATCATGCCTATGGAGATTGGAATTACAGTTATTAATAAAATTTGAAGCATTGTTTCAAGTATAGGAAGTTCGATAACAACAGCTGTATCTCCTGTAAAATAAGCAATGGCTTTTGATAATATGATTGGAATTGTGAAAACAGTGATTAGACTTGCCAGGGCAGTTAGAGTAACAGAAAGACCTATATTTCCTCGCGCAACTTGTGTTATAAGATTACTTGTAGGCCCCCCAGGGCATAAAGATAATATCATTATACCAATAGCCATAGATGGGTTTAAATCAAATAGAAAAATAATTAAAAGTCCAATTAATGGAAGAAATATTAGCTGATTCAACAGACCAACAAATACTGCCTTTGGATAAGTGAAAAGTCTGCCAAAGTCAACAATTGAAAGGGTTAGACCCATACCAAACATTATAATAGCCAAAGAAAGTGGCAAAAATATTTGTGTGATAATCGACGTTATATCCATAATTACAATACTAGTTTATTTCTTTTATATAAGCCATAAAGTTGGCTTATTAAAAGGTTTTATAATTTAACTTATAATAATTTTCTTTTACATTTTTTACTACAATATTTGACATTCTCCCAATTTTTTTCCCATTTTTTTCTCCAGTTAAAAGGTCTTTTACACACAATGCATATTTTATATGGAAGATTCTTTACTACTTTTATTTAGATTTTGAAAAAAGCCAAGGAATAAAATCAGAATCAGAAAAGACATTATCCCAGCTATTATGATTTACTCCTTTATGAATTTTAAAAATCACATCAATTTTTTCTTCCTTCATCGCTTTATACATATGCTCTGAATGTATTATTGGTACTACATTATCTTTATCTCCATGATCAATTCGCCATGAAGTATGCCGAATTCTTTTTGAAATTTTTGGATTTGCACCACCACAAATAGCAAATGCAGCAGCAAACATTCTGGGATTACGATAGACCATTTCAAATGTTCCCATACCACCCATAGATAATCCTCCAATGTAGATTCGTTGTTTATCAACTCCATATTTTTGGATAAAATCATCAATTATTCCCTCAACTAAACTTAGAATAGAATTATCTTTTGGGTTCTTAGAGTATTCAAATTTCAAAGATTCTGAACGATCAAGAATAGTTGCCCAGTAGCTTTCCAAAGGGCACTGAGGAAATACAACAATTGCAGGATATTTTTCACGAAATTTTTTATCTAAGAAAAGATCACTTCCATGGAATAATTGTAGCTCATTGTCATCTCCTCGCTCACCAGCCCCGTGGAGAAAGATAATAAGGGGATATTCTTTTTCAGAGCTATAATTTTCGGGCAATAAAAATCGATATGGTAAACTCTCTCCATCATTAGTATATATAGCTGCTTTGTAATATTGAGCTCCCAGATAAAATGGGAGCAAATAAATTAAAAGGCAAAAAGTGTTATTTAGAGTTATTTTCATTCAATGATTTATAATCATCAATTATTTTTTTTGGAATTGGCATATACCCATTATTAAATTTTAATTCTTTTTTAGTATTTGATTCATTTAGATGGATATAAAAATTTGAAACTTTGTTAATTTCTATACAGTCATCAACATCATATAGATCATCAGTATGAACCTGCTCAAAGCCAATTAACATACTTTCTTTTGCTCTTATCTTTATTTTTTTTTCATTTTTACCAACCATAAATTTACTTTCATGTAATTCTTCAAATTTTTCTGGATCATATCCTCCAAGATTGATAAAGTATAATTTATTCTTTTTATCATATTTTTCTTTACTAAGGGAAACTTTATAACCATCTACATGTGATATTTCTACCCATGAATCTATGTGAAGCCTATCAGGAATACCAAACCATTTAGAAATTAAATCGAAGTAAGTTTCCTCAATTTTATTACCACAAGTAAAAACGACATCATGTAGTTCTGTATTACATTTTTTTGCTCTTCCCCCTAAAAAAACTGCAAATAATTTCATAGTCGTTAAATTAATATCTAATTGCCTCTGCTACTTCTTTAAAGTTGATATTGTAATAAGTAAATTTTTTTGTTAGAAAAAATTCACTGCCATTTTTATTAACCCAATCTTTGTGATAAAAAAGATCATATTTTGAAGGAGGATTTATCGTGAATTCTACTTTATAATAGTCATCAATTTTTCCTGGCAAGGAAATGTTTCTTGCATAATGAAAATTGTCAATTAAGTTTATGTGAGGAACTAAATCAATAAATGTTTTCATACCGGTTGATTCATTAGTTATCAAAGAATTAATCTTTAAATATGGAATAAAACCACCAGGGGGAGCTCCCTCAGGAATGTTTGTGTCATCCCAATTAACTCTTGCCTCTATGTGGACATTTGTTAGTTCTTGACTTAGATTTCTGGAATAAGGAGAGATAATATCTTTAATTGCACCTTCAAAAATGAATTTGATTCCGGGATCAACTTTTTCTTCACCAATTATTAATTCTTGGGCTAATCCCCCAAAAAAACAAATAAAACTGAAAAAAAAGGTTAAAAAGAAATTTTTCATATTAGTTTTGATCAAATATATCTAATTATAATATTATGACACCAGAAAATTGGCTATTGCTTATTATTTTTCTTGTATTATTCAATTATTTTTTTTCTACAATTCTGGAATATATTAATGATAAAAATTGGAACTCAACTATTCCAAAAACAATGGAAAATTTTTATGCTAAAGATAAATATGAAAGAGCTCGTAAATATTCAATAGAAAGAGGAAAGGTTTCCTTTATTTCAAGTTCTTTAAGTATGATTCTTGTTATATTCTTACTTTGGTTTAAAGGATATGGATATATTGACTCTTTTATTTCAAATAAATATGATGGATTGTTTATCCAATCAGGATTATTTTTTTTGGCACTTATAATTTTAAGTGATTTAATTAAACTTCCTTTTGATTATTATTTTACTTTCATTATTGAAGAGAAATATGGTTTCAATAAAACTACCATAAAAACTTTTGTTTTAGATAAAATTAAAAAGTATGTCTTGACCATAATAATTGGCGGAGGTCTTCTAGCGGGAACAATTTATCTTTTTTCAAACGTAAATAATGGTTTCTGGTTATGGTTATGGATTGGGATGTCCATTTTTTTAGTATTTACTAATATGTTCTACGCTGAATTAATCGTTCCAATTTTCAACAAACTAAAACCTTTACAAAAAGGAACTTTGCGAGATAAAATTGAGGCTTATTCTAAAAAGGTCGGATATTCTTTAAGTAAAATATATGTAATAGATGGATCTAAGAGATCTTCAAAAGCAAATGCTTTTTTTAGTGGACTTGGTTCTAGAAAAACTATAGCTTTATATGATACTTTGATAGAGAAACATACTGAAGATGAATTGTTAGCTGTTTTAGCTCATGAGGTAGGGCATTATAAAAAGAAACATATTTTAACATCTTTGATTTTGTCAATAATACAATTAGGACTAATGTGTTTTTTATTTGAATTGTGTTTATATGAAGAAAATATATCAAGAGCTCTAGGATCTGATAAAATAGTTTTTCATTTGGGTTTAGTCGGATTTGGAGTGCTTTATAGCCCTATTGGAACTATTGTAGGGATTTTTATGAATGTTCTTAGCAGGAAGAATGAATTTGAAGCTGATGCATATGCTAGAAAAACTTATAAAGGATTATCACTAGAGTTAGCCTTAAAAAAATTATCTGTGGATAATTTAACCAATTTGTATCCCCATCCACTTTATGTTTTTATACATTACTCTCACCCACCTTTACTCAAAAGGCTGGAAGCTTTAAACAAATAATTTTTATTCAAGAAGAGTTTTTTTAATAAAACTTTTTGCTAAGGAAAATGATTTTTTTCGTGCTGTGGGATTTCCTCCAGAATAAACACCTCTTGTCACACAAAAAGAAAATCCTATTTTTTGAAGAAATGCATTAGACATAGGTAGATTAATGTAATTCATTAATACGTGTCCCTCATTGGTTAATTTGAACATGCAATCACTAAAATTATATGCGTCTTCTTTTTTATGAACTTTAGAATTAGTATCAAATGAGTGGTATGAATTTTCAAATATTGTTACATCAATATTAGCTGCAGGTCTCAATTTACTAGCCAATTCTTCACAAGGCTTTGATGGAGTCCAATTATCTAATTCTCCAATTATAATATGTATTGGAGATTTAGTAAAATCTCTGTTTTCCGGGTCTATAAAACATGGAGGATAAAAGGCTAGATGGGAAGCAAAACTAATTTTTTTATTAATTGCATTTTTAACCGGTAGCCAGCCTGAAAAAAGAGTCACTCCTCCTCCAAGACTCCAACCAGCAATAGAAATTTTTTCTTTATCAATTTTTGGATGGGCAGATAAAACTTCTAAAGCTTTATATGCGTCTAGAATCATTGCTGCCATTGTAATCTCAGTCTGAGTGCCTACCGTTGAAGTTATGTTTCTACTTTTAAAACTATTTAATTCAAAAGTCGCTATTCCCATTTGTCTAAACATTTCTAGATATTGAAAATGATGTTCTGCCCATCCATAACTACCTGCAACACCAATTACTAGTGGAATTTTTTCTGATTCAGCTCTATCAGGTATTATTAAAGTTCCATAAACCTCTTGTTTCTCTTGATTTTTAAGATCTGATATTATATCATTAAAAGAAAAAGGGTTTGCACTACTAAATGTTATCTTTTCTATAGAAAATTGTGAAAAAAGAGTTGATGTAAATAAACACAAACAAAAGAGTAGATATTTTTTAGTATTTAAAATTTTAATCATACAATCTTATAACTTGGCCATTTTTATCACCTTCAACAATTTCTGAATAGGTTTCAGCTAACTTTTCCATCGGAATAATATTGTAACCTGGGAAAAGATGCCCATATTTTTCTTCAGAATCTTTAACTAATCCAGGGGAGATTACGTTCACTCTAATATTATTTTTGATTTCTAGAACAACTGCTTTAACAAAACTATGAATAGCACCATTAACCAAAGCTGCTCCTGTTGTCATTTTCACTGGTTCATCAGCTAGAATACCTGTAGTTAATGTAAATGATCCTCCAGGAGTAATATAATTTTGACCTATTTGCACAAGATTTACTTGACCCATCATTTTATTTTTAATTCCAATGTAAAAGTCATCTTGAGATATGTCATTAAATGGAGCCCAAATAACTTCTCCTGCTATAGAAATTACTGCATCAAATTTAACATTGTTTTCAAATAATTTTTTGATTGATTCTTTGTTTGATAGATCTAAATAAATTTCACCATTTTTTCTACCCGCAGTAATAATGCTATGCTTTTTTGAAAGAAAAGAAACAATTTTCTTTCCAATTGTTCCTTCTCCACCAATAACAAGAATTTTCATTTTGCTTTAATTTTTAGTACCTGTTACAACTAGTGTACCAGCCCAATTATTTTTTTTACCTGATCTCCATTTTTTTACATTTGAAAAGCCAACTTCTTTAAAAATAGTTATCCAATCTTTTTCTTTTAAAAGAATCATTGTATTCACATTAGTCTGATCAGGCCAGCTATGCGAAATTTCATTTTCATAATAAAAATCTACACCCATAATTAATCTCCCTCCAATTTTTATCCAATTACTGTATATGTGTTTAATTATTTTTTTTGGATTATTAAAATAGTAAAATACTTCCATTGAATGAACTAAATCAACAGGTTTTTCAGGGATCCATTGTAAAAGATTAGAGCAGAAATAATCATTTTTTTTATCAAGTGAAACTGCTTTATCTATCATTTTTGAAGAACCATCAACCCCAATTGAATTTATACATTCTTTATTTTCAGAAACTTTTCTAACAACCCATCCATTTCCACATCCTGCATCAATAAAAGAAAAGTTTTTGAGGTTTTTATAAGCAAATTCTAACATGTCCTGAACAGATTTAGCATGATTTTTCTCCATTCCTTTATCTTTTCCTATAACAACCCAATCACTAAAAATATCAATAGGATTTTTTTTCATATTTCAACTATTTAAATCAAAAATAAAAAAGCAATAGATAAATTAAACCTATTGCTTTAAATTATATTGGAATTAAATTTTGATTATTGGGATGACAAGATTTATATCAAAATTATTTTTTTCTTTTAAAAAATTTACTCATTTTTTCCTTTTCTTCATCAGCAAGCTCAGAGTCTACAAGTATTCTCCCACTGTGTTCATCTGTTATAATTTTTTGTCTTGCAGCAATTTCCATTTGCATTTGAGGAGGAATAGTAAAATATGACCCTCCTGCGGCGCCTCTTTCCAAAGCTACTATTGCAAGACCATTTTTAACATTTTCTCTAATTTTTTTATATTCAGAAAACAACAAACTATCTATTTTAGTTTCAAATTCAGAAGATTTTTTTGACAACAATTTTTCTTCTTTTTCTGTTTCTTTTAGTATTTCATCAAGCTCAGATTTTTTTGCTGAAAGATGATTTTTTCTTTCCTTAAGTTTCTGTTTTAGCTGATCAATGACTTCTTTTTTTTCTTCTTTTTTTGCAGCAAATTCTTTAATTCTTTTTTCAGCTAATTGAATTTCTAATTCTTGAAATTCTTGTTCTTTTACAATAGAATTATATTCTCTATTATTTCTAACCTTCTTAAGGTTGTCTTCGTATTTTTTATGATTTTCTTTTGCTACTTCAATTAAATTTTTTTGTTCTTTGGATTGAAAATCATAATCACTAATTTCATTATCAAAATTAGTCAGCTTTTCTTCCAATTCATTAATTTCATTTTCTAAATCACTAACTTCAAGTGGTAATTCACCCCTAACATTTTTTATCTGGTCAACTCTAGAATCAATAAGTTGTAAATCATATAATGCTCTGAGTTTTTCTTCTACTGTTGATTTAGTTTCTTTTGCCATTTTATTTATATTTTACTGGGTTAGTTGCGGTTTCAGCCAAAGCGACCCCAAAATTAGGCATTTTTTCATTAAGATATTCCATAATCAAATTTTTTGTGTATTGTTCACTTTCAAAATGCCCAATATCTAGCAATAATATTTTTTTTTCTGCTTTAAAAAAATCATGATATTTTAGATCCGAAGTAATTAAAGCATCTGCAGACTGAGCAATTGAAGGAATTATTGAAAAACTCCCTGAACCTCCTAATATGGCAACTTTATTAATTTTTTTGTTAATCAACGGACTATGTTTTACTAGTGGAGCTTTCATTTTTGATTTGATTTTTTTAATAAAATCTTCTTCACTCAATGGGTTTTCAAGAAATCCAATCATGCCAAATCCAACATCTTGATTAGAGTTTTCAAGATTAATTATTTCAAAAGAAATTTCTTCATATGGATGATGTTTATATAGTGTCTCCAAAATTATTTTTTGTAAATGCTTATGAAATAACATATTGATTTGAATTTCTTTGACATTTTCTTTTTTTGATTTTTTCCCGATATATGGATTGGAAATTTCATTTCCTTTATAACTACCAATCCCATCAATTTTAAAACTACACTCTTCATAATTTCCAATTTTCCCTCCCCCAACATCCTGAAGCTTTTTTAAAAGAATATCGGCTTTATTTTCTGGAACATATGTAATCAATTTTTTCAATGTATTTTTTTCAGGCATAAGAATTTGAGTTTTTTTAAGACCAATTACTTTTGATATCTTATAATTAACTCCAAACTTATGTTTATCTAAAGCCGTGTGAATAGCATATATCGCTATATCATTTTTAATAGCTTTAATTATTGTTTTTTGAACATAATTTTCTCCGGTAAGTTTTTTTATACCTGAAAAAATTATTGGATGGAAACTTACTATCAAATTGTATTTTTTATTAATAGCTTCATCTACAACATCTTCTAGTGAATCAATTGTGATAAGTATTCCAGTACAAGTTTTTTGATTATCACCAACTAACAATCCAACATTATCATACTCTTCGGCATATGTCAATGGGGCCCAGTTTTCAAGAACTTTAGTTACTTCTTGGATTTTCATCAAAAAGCTGTTGATATACAAATATAACACTATCTTTCAGGTGATGAAAAATCTTCGCTTTCTTCTTTTGCCCTTTGCTCTATTATATGGTCTTATAATCTTTACAAGAAACCTTTTTTTTAATATTGGAGTTTTTAGCTCTAAGAAATTTGACATCTTAAGTATTGGTGTAGGAAATTTGTCCATGGGCGGAACCGGTAAATCGATTCTTGTAGAGTATTTGATTTCATGTTTAAAGGATAAATATAAGCTGGCTACATTAAGTAGAGGCTATGGGAGATCTTCTAAGGGATTCATAATTGCTGAAAAAAATTCTTTACCCACTGAAGTTGGGGATGAACCTTTCCAATTTTTAAACAATCATCCCGAAATAAAAGTTACCGTATGTGAAAATAGAAGAATTGGAGTTGAAAAAATAAAAACAAAGCTTCCTGAAATTAACCTTATAATTTTTGATGACTTAATGCAGCATCGATGGGTTAAAAGCGATTTTCTAATTGCTACTACTTCTTTCCACAAACCATTTTTTAATGACTATTTGTTTCCTGTTGGAATGTTAAGGGAACAAAAACAAGAAATTAAACGTGCAGATGTTATTCTAATTACCTCAACTCCCCAAAAAATAAAGTATGATGAAAAAAATAATTTTTTAAATAAAATTAAAATCTTTTATACTGGAAAGGTCTTTTTTACAAGATTAAGATATTCAAATAACCTTTTTAATTTAAATCATAAAATTTCTGATAAAACTTTAGCTGAAAAGTCATTTATACTTGTCACAGGGATTGCAGATTCTAAAGGGATTGTTGAGTATTTAAAATTGAATAATTATAGTTTCGAGCATCTTAAATATTCAGATCATCACAATTATTCTAAAAATGATTGTGAACTTATTAATAAAAAAGGAAAGGATAAAATTATTTTAACTACAGAAAAAGATTTTGGAAAATTATCAATAAAATTAAAGTCTTTGAAACTTTATTATATAAAAGTATACCTTGATTTCTTAAACGAAAACGAGGCTAAGACATTTAGTAATCTGGTGAAAACTCGATTATCTTCTATTTAATGTGTTTTTGTGCCTTATATGATGATCGAACAAGAGGGCCACTTTCTACATGTCTAAAACCAAGGGATTCCCCAATTTTTTTATAATCATTAAAAACTCTAGGCTCAATAAATGATTTTACTGAAAGATGTTTTTTTGAAGGTTGAAGATATTGTCCAATTGTTAAAACATCAACTCCAACTTCTCTTAGATCTTCTAAGGATTCAATAACTTCTTCTTTTTGTTCCCCTAAACCTAACATTATTCCAGATTTAGTTCTTTTTACTCCCTTGTCTTTTAGATATTTCAATACAGTTAAACTTCTATCGTATTTTGCTTGAATTCTAACTTCTTTGGTTAGTCTTCTCACAGTTTCCAAATTATGAGAAATTACTTCTGGTTCAACATCAATAATTCTATCCAGGCTAGTTTCATCTCCTTTAAAATCAGGAATAAGTGTTTCAAGAGTAGTACCAGGATTCAACCTTCTTATAGCAATAATAGTTTCTCGCCATAAAATAGAACCATTATCTTTTAAATCATCTCTATCAACTGATGTTATGACTGCATGTTTTATGCCCATAATCTGAATAGATTTTGCAACTTTAATAGGTTCTTTCCAGTCTACTTCATCTGGCCTTCCAGTTTTTACGTTACAAAAACCACATGACCTAGTACAAGTATTTCCTAATATCATGAACGTTGCTGTTCCCTCTCCCCAGCATTCACCCATATTTGGGCAGCTTCCTGAGGAACAAATTGTATTAAGCTTATATTTGTCTACAAGTTTTCTGAGGTCTGAGTAATTTTTCCCTGTAGGTAACTTTACTCTTAGCCAGTCAGGTTTTTTGTGAGTAGTATCTCTATCTATGATTTCAAGTTTTAAACCCCAAAGATACAAAGTTGACTTACAGACTCAAAAGATAAAGTAAAGTAAATCCAATTAAAAAAGAAATTCCTA
>CETH01001884.1_pt1 | contig 18162 bp, 17 predicted proteins | sample 361461 | NCBI WGS metagenome assembly CETH01 (sample SAMEA2622695, study PRJEB7988) | marine metagenome | isolation source: saline water (ENVO:00002010), including
TCATTCTGGAAAAATATTTACCGGCTGAGGTCAGTCGTTGGGAAATTGTTTACCCATCTAAACGAGATAAGGTACTCAGGCTTTTCTACATGGGCAGCGGTGGCTATGAAAGAATTGATATCAATCCCGTAAACTTGGAAAGACTGCCTTATACCGAAACAGCGGCAGGCACCGGTTTCATTTACCCTTTTCACTACCACTTAATGTTTCCGGGAAATATTGGCATCTGGATTATTGCTTTTGCCTCTATGGTAATGCTCGTTTTACTAGTGTCTGGCATTATCATTCATAGGAAAATATTAGTTGATTTCTTTACATTCAGACCAACAAGAAAACTTACACGAAGTAGTTTGGACTTGCATAACATCACCGGTGTAATGGGTTTGCCATTCCATTTCGCCATAACCATTTCGGGAGTGATTCTTTTTCAGAGTTATTATGCTGCGCCAGTCATCGATAGAACATATGGGGGTGGTGCGTTTTCATATCCTCCACCAGCTGCCTACAACATCGCAGTTGCTGGGGCCGGAGAGTGGATTCGCGAACCGATCGGTGAAAGCCCTCCGTCGCTCTCATCGGTGGATTCGATGTTAGAGCAAACAAAGATGATTTGGAGTGGGCTTCCATTTAGGGTTAGAGCACACAACTACAATGACTTTAGCGCGACAATTGAGTTTCGCCGTAATCGTGAGGACGCTGTCCCGCTCAATTTTGACTGGATCAGCTTTGACGCTGTAACTGGTGATCTACTTAAGAATTTTAGCCCAAAACCTATCGCTCAAAGTTGGCGATGGATTACTGGATTTCACTTCATCCAATTTGAACATTGGATCGTGCGATGGTTATTCTTCCTACTAGGCTTAACTGGGTGCGTGCTTATTGCGACAGGATTTATAGTCTGGTTTGAAACACGAAAAAAAAGACACAGCCATACTCACTTAAGCAGTGTTCTTGTGGTCGAAAGCTTAACAATTACCTCCGTTACAGGTTTAATTGCCGCTACATTTGCATTTTTTTTGAGTAACCGTTTTCTACCAGATGACGCTTATTGGATTAATAGCAGTAGAATTTCAACAGAGATAGGAGTTTTCTATTTGACCTGGGTTTTAACGTTACTCCATGCATTTGCTCGCCATAAAACCAGTACATTACGCTGGGCCGAACAGTGTTTTCTCATCGCACTATTAGGTATTTCTGCAGTTTGCGCCAATGCGTTAACTACAGGAGATCATATCTTGAAGTCCCTAGCAGAGGGGCATTACGCTGTAGCGGGGATGGATATTCTTCTAATTTTTGGTTCCGCAATTGCGGCAGGCACTTTTATAAAGCTGCAAAAACAAAACGCAAAAATAGCATTGGTAGCTCAGAATAGCAGCACATCATAAAGTCGAGGTTTTAGCATGATGGAAAACTTAAAATGACTTACTTCGTTTCATTTATATTGGCTTGCATAGGTTTTCTTCTGATCGCCTTGAGCCAAAAGCGACCAAGAGAATTACTAGTGAAAGGTGACCCGATAACGAATTCTCAAGTTATTGTTTATCGGATGTCGTCAGGTCTTATTCTTGGCGCATCATTTTTCCTGTCAATAGCTTATGATGGCTGGAGCTTGGGGATAATTTTCTGGGGAGCTATGATAAGTGTCTCCGGTATATTTGTGAGTTTCTCAATTACCACAGTTGCTGCGTACTGCAGAAACAGGGCATGATATGAGATTACTCGGTGAGATGGTTCTTTCCTTATTAGCCGATATCTGTAGTATCTTCTTGGTATAAATATGAGCAACATTATTTTACTGGAGGAAAAAGTTCGTTTTGGGAGTGAACCAGATAATCCGAAATTGTTACAAAGTTTACTCACTCTTTTAGAGGAGGCTGATGCTAATTATTCAAAGCATTACCTAAAATCATTAAATCTAAAAATACTAGATCTGTTACTAGACGCCGCCTCAGACGAATCTGTCTCGGAGAACTGGAGGCAATTGTGTATGAATCATGTTTTTGAACCTTTGGACAATCTTTATCGATTAGCCAGTGATGATGGGGATTTGTCAGAAATTAATAAGATTTACTTTGTAATCTCAAAAACGAGAATGCCCTGATTGTATATAAAAGGAACGCTCAAATCATGACAGAAGAAAATTTTAAGAAAACACGTATCGCGAAGGATAGCCTTGGCGAAGTTGAGATAAATGCAGGATCCCTTTACGGAGCACAAACTCAACGAGCTGTTAATAATTTCCCTATTAGTGGCAAGAAAATGCCTGCCTCTTTCATCAACTCTTTGATAATAATCAAATCTAATGCTGCTAAAACAAACATTGAGTTAGATTGTCTGGAAGCAGATGTTGGCGAAGCCATTATCAAGGCATGCCAAACCCTTAGAGACGATAAGTATTTCATGCGTCATTTTCCTGTTGATGTATTTCAAACAGGTTCTGGCACTAGCTCAAACATGAACGCCAATGAAGTCATAGCTAGTCTTGCTAGCGAGGTTCTGGGTAAAGCTATTAATCCAAATGACCATGTAAATTTTGGGCAAAGTAGCAATGACGTAATTCCAACTGCCATTCATGTCAGCGCCGTTTTACAGGTTCTTGAGAACTTAATTCCAGCCTTACAACACCTTATTGACGTGATTGAAAATAAAGCCCTAGATGTCAAATCTTATTGCAAAACTGGCAGGACACATTTAATGGATGCTATGCCAATCAGATTAGATCAGAGTTTGCTTGGTTGGTCAGATCAGCTTACTCAAAACATTGGGCTGATCGAAAAAGTTCTCGAAACACTAAAAAAGTTAGCTCTCGGAGGGACAGCAGTAGGCACAGGGATAAACACACACGAACAATTTGCGGCTCGCTTTGCTGATAACTTATCAGCCGCCACAGGTGTAAAGTTTTCATCTGTAAATAATTTTTTCCCATTGATGGGTTCACAGGATTCAGCTGTGGCCTTATCGGGCCAACTTAAAACACTAGCCGTTACTATAATGAAAGTTTCAAACGACCTTAGATGGATGAATTCTGGCCCTTTGTCAGGCTTGGGAGAGATTACTCTGCAGCCATTACAGCCCGGTTCATCAATTATGCCGGGAAAAGTCAATCCTGTTATCCCTGAAGCCACTGCCATGATCGCAGCGGAAGTCATCGGAAATGACTCAGCCATAACCATCGCAGGTCAATCAGGCAATTTTGAATTGAATGTTATGCTCCCTCTCATAGCCTGTAATTTATTATCAAGTATCAATCTTCTATCCAACGGAATAAGACTACTGGCAGATAAGGCGATAAAAGATTTTACAGTTAACGAATCGAATTTGAGAAAAGCATTGCGCAACAACCCTATTTTGGTTACCGCTCTAAATCCAATCATTGGGTACACAAAAGCAGCTGAAATTGCAAAAAAAGCATATCAGCAAAATCGGCCAATAATAGACGTAGCAGTTGAAGAAACCGACATTACTCTGGAGGAACTCACGAAAATTTTGGACCCAATTAAATTAACTAAAGGCGGGCTTTGAAATAGTTGAGAAACTGAATGGATAGGGGTGAGGAAACTGCTGCGGTTTGGCTCGCTGGGGGCGCAACCATAATGGGGCTTATTCTTTCTGCAAATTTGGAAAATTCAAAATTTAATTATAAAGCCACCATCAAGCATTGTCTCCATTTGTGTAGTTTAACTGTGACTTATCGAATACCTTTCGCCCCATCTTGTTTAATCTACCTGACAAAAAAACTCCAAAAAACACCAAAGAGAAAGCAATAGCAATCAAAGTAAATAAAGGTGTTGAACCATCAAATGAATTTTCCATTAACAAGTGACTCCGAATGATTGAAAATTCGAACTAGAACGATGCTTCTGAACATATAGTTCTCTAAAAACAAACAGAAAAAAGCAGAAACAATTCAGAATTGACTAATTTTGTAATGGCTATGGTTTGGAAGCTAGCAATAATGTCAATTGGGGTTGCGGCTATGTTGCACGGACTAACCTCCAAAATAGGTTGTTAACGGTAGTAGTGTCTTAGCTTCATAAATGACAACGGTCAGGAATTTCGCTCTTCGTTGGCCAATTCTACCATTCTCTCTTTCTCAAAACTTAGCTTCCCTTTAAGGCTAAGTACATAAGCTGCAACCCCTAAGACCAGGATTGAAATTGATTCGCTCAGTAGGATCAGCGCGTCCATCTCTTTGCTGTGCATTACTATAAGTCGGCAAAGTGCTGTGATCGCTATGATAATCGGCAGCGTCACTGGAATTCGTGAAGAGCTAGTATACGCGCCAACCATGCCGATTATTTCGGCATAAATAAATAAAGTGAATAGATTATCTATTTGTAAGTTGTATGTAACTGCGGCTCTTGCAATCTCTGACAACGCTGCTAAGAGTGCTCCAAATCCAATAACTACTAATATAAACGATTCGCCTATCTGGGAAATTTTTTTAATCATAGCTTTCAAAAGACTGCTACCTTTACACTGTTGAGACCAAAATTGAACGCAAGAACATTTAAAAAGATTTCTTACGCCAGGAATTTATCAATGGTTCTACTTCACCCTCTTTTAAATAGTTTTCGCTGGTATCAGTCTGCTCGTCTAGCTTGTTAGCCGATATCTATAGTATCTTCTGGGTATGAATATGAAGAAACTCGAAGGCACATTGATAGTTTTATCATCTCCTCTATGTCTAGGGACGGAATTCCTCTGTACACCTCACTTAATCAGGTTGGCAAGCCAGACTTAGTGCCAAACACACGTTTATATTTGATAATGCTTCGATGACGTGCAGAGGAGGAATCTGTGGTTCTTCGGAGGGTGATTTTACCTGCACTCTAAACCTTAATTCTCCACTAAACTTTTTTGTCAACTGCAGGATTGCTCATAATAGTACTAACCCCCATACATAAAACACGATTTCGAAAAAATTCTGAAAAATATTTTGGAAAGCATCTATTACAGGTTAGGATAGTTTAGACCAGATTGTTTGCTTTGAGGGCGAAGTCAGCCTATTTGAACTCACGGTCACAGGAACAAATCACAGAATCCAACTCGATTAAAATTGGTTAAGGTGCGGTGCTCCAAACTCTTCGTATATTTGGGGCGACACAGTATAATGGTCCTAATAATTAATTCGTTTCCACAAAGCTTTCAAGAGGTAAAGCATGAAATTTAATCTCAGTTTAAAATATTCCCACCTCTGGGTGATAGATGATTTAAAAAAAAGAATTCCTGATTCCTCGAATGAGGAAATTGTAAAACGATGTGTGCATACTGCTCTTCAACTACAAGATAATGATTCAATTTTTGGGACCATAAGAGAGCAATGTGGTGACGGGTGTTTTGCCTCTGAGCCTCAATTCGAGGTTGATATGGATGAAGATGACTTCAATAAACTAAGACAAATATACAAAGATTATGACTTTATGGAGTATGGCACAGAGGAAGAAGAAATTAGTAAAACTATAAGGTGCATTATCAAGTTCGTTGAAGAAAAACCCGATTTAATAGCTATTTAAAACGAGTTTAAGGTCATGCGTTTAAGTAAGTTTTTATCGCTTGCTGTCGCGATGAGTCGAAATCAAGCCAAATTTTTTATTCAGAGAGGTCGAGTCTCTTGTGACAGTAAGCTAATCACTGACCCTAATTTTGAAATTGCTGATACTAGTCACGTAACATTCGATGGCAAGCCGATCGATATCACAGCTCATCGTTATTTTCTGCTAAATAAGCCCGCTTCATATGTCTGTGCTGTGAAACACGCAGAGTACCACTCTGTTTTGAATCTCATAAAAAATAGGTCGAAAGATCACTATCACTACTTCGCTAATGTCTTGGGACCCGAATTAACCGGGTTGGTTCTACTAAGCGACGATGCTCGTTGGACTAACCGTATGAAGCGGAAATTATTAAAAAAGCCGTGTGTTTATAATGCAAGATCAGGAGAAGGGTTTAGTGAGGATCAATTTCAGCAGATAAAGCACGCGTGGCTCTCAACCTCAGAGATTCAGACTGGCTCAATAGTTGATATCCAAAAACAGGATGAAAGAACTGTGTTATTTAAGACGAATCAGCCTCGGGTAGAGGAAATTATGGATATATTTTCTTCAGTTGATCAATCTATTGAAAGATTGCATCTTCAGCAATTGGGTAGGTTGAATCTGGGCGATTTAATAGAAGGTGATTATCTGGAACTTTCTGAGAACGAGATCAAGGTATGAAGGACTGCGTGCATGGCACTTCCTTGTAAGTCGAAATCTATAGTATCTTCTGGGTATGAATATGAAGAACCTACTGATAATCAGCGGTTTTTTGGTGCTTCGAGGACTGCTCAATGAATTTTTTGTCGATTGCTCTCGCCCTGTCTGCGATCGGGATTCTTTTGCTCTTCCAAGCTTGGAAGAAAAATCATTTAATTGGATATTACGATTCATTGATCGGATGGGCATTGAATTTCTTAGCAATTTATTTCTGGAGTACGGCAGTCGGGTGGGAGTTTGGTTCAGTTTACGCGTTTACCGTGCCGTCAATAGTAGCTATAGTTTTTGTGGCTGCAAATAGGGAGCCTAGATCACCTAAAAAAATCTCCGTGACTAGATCGGGCTTGAAGGCTCCTACACCCGGGAAGTTGATTGCTTTTCTGAGAACTTTCTTTTTGGTAACTGTCTTGGCTGGCACTGCTGGTCTGTTATCAAGCGCCGCTATTTCTTCTTTACTCTCAAAAGAGCTCCTTAATAACTTAGTTTTTGGAGTGTTCTTGATGCCGGTGCTTTGGGGAGCATATGCTTACTGGGTCTCAAGTGACCCCTCACAGGCAAGATCTTCTCTTTCCCTGCTGGGGATTACAGTCATCAGCTTTATTTTCATTAGATATTTAAATGCATGAAAATTCCCGCTAAGTTAGTCAAACAATCACTTGCGGGACATTCGTGGCTAGGCCTTTTGATCGGCGCATTTATGTATTTCATATGTCTCACGGGAACCCTTAGCGTCTTCTCTCCAGAATTGAAGAGATGGGAGACGGCAAACGTCAGAGAGTCACTTTTCTTAGATATTTTTTCCGTCGAAAGAGCGATAAACACAATAGTAACAGATGCACAGATGGTCACCGACCATATTTACGCGTACCTACCTGCAGAGGACATGCCTAGAGCACTTGTATCATCGGAACAACAAGATTGGCTCATAAACCTCGACGGTAGTCTTAGCGTATACAAAAATGCCAAATGGACAGGCCTTTTAACTAACTTGCATATTTATCTCACAATACCGGGAAGCTTAGGAATTATTTTGGTTAGCAGTATCGGTGCGTTTTTGTGTGCGCTTATTATCTCCGGGTTTCTCGCTCATCCAAATCTTGTTAAAGAGGCCTTTAAACTTCGATTTGGAGGTGAAGATAGAATAGAGTCGGTAGACATGCATAATCGCTTGAGCGTCTGGGGTGCACCTTTTCATTTGACCATTGCAATAACCGGAGCATATTTCGGCCTCGTGTTGCCGATGTTAGGGATAGTATCGACTGTCGCAAACCTCAATGCGACAGAAATTCAGGCTTCTGTTTTTGGTGAAGATCCGCCGGTAACTAATAGTGCAAACGGAGAGTTTAAGATAGCTAAAGCACTAGACCACCTTCAATCCATCGACCCTAAAGTAGAGCCATTTCGCTTAATTATTCACAATGCCGGTACAGATAATCAATTTCTAGACATACTTGCTAGACATCCGGGGCGACTTATTTACTCAGAGACCTATCATTATAGTCCGGACGGAAACTATCTTGGAAAGGTTGGATTTAGTGATGGATATGCGGGACAACAGATTGTTTATTCTGTTTACGATCTCCATTTTGGAAGTTTTGCAGGGATGTTTTCAAAAGCGGTGTATTTTTTGTTAGGGATTAGTTTAACCATAGTTAGTGCCTCAGGGATAAATGTCTGGTTAAGGAAGCGAAAATATGAGAATGCGGTGAACGATATCTGGTTGGGAGTTTTATGGGGTCTTCCTTTGACTTTAATTATGACCGCTGCCTTGGAGTTGACTTTAGAAGCAACTTCGATTCCTTTATTTTGGTCGTTGCTAACTGTTATTCTCGCTTATTGTGCCTATAGGAAGAGTTCTAAGTTATGCGAAAGGCACTTGAAGATTGCTAATCTATGCAGTGCCTTGACTCTAATTATAATCCATATCTCAGTCTTTGGCAGAGAAGCATTTGCTGATGCCAGTTTACTAATTAATTTACTTATTCTCGGATACGCACTCAGCATGCTATTGTTATTAAAACGTAATACAAAGCGTAGCTAGCGTTGGCTGAATGAGAAATTAACGCGGCCAAAAGACGACACCTTGAGCTTTGATTGGCTGTTCTGGGCATATAGATACCTACCTAAATACCAACGAAACTTTTATTATATTTAAGAGATTTAGAATCATTTAGACAATAGGTTTACCTACAGACCACGTAAATACTGACTATCAGTAATGCCTGTTGTTTCATTTAGAAAGATATAGAAGTGTTTAGCAGGTTAGGTGGTGCCCTGGGCCGGGATCGAACTTATTCGTAAGCTATTCTTTATTTTTAATATTATTTCATCACTCTTCATAGCTAGGGCAAGGGCTAAGGCATAAATAATTTGCTTACCCCGATTATCCACCCCCAGATTCAACTTCGGGTGCGTCTAACGTTATAGGCTCCACACCCTGCTGGGCACCTTAACTGATCTGCGTTAATCCCGCCCCAGACGATCGCCCACTTTTGCTGCGGCCACGCGATGCTGTTTTCTTTCTGCTGCCATGCTTTATAAGTATTTCACCGGACTGTTTTTTAAATAATCCATTTTGTCTAATACCATACATTCTAGAGGATGCTTCTTTTCGAGCTGACTTTTCATCTACGATGGGAGCTGGATAAGTCTTTGCAGGACGCGAGGCTAACCATGGCTCATGAATATATTTTACAGGTACTGAGCTTAATTCAGGCACCCACTTTCTTATAAATTCTCCCGTAGGGTCATGATCAAGTCCCTGCTTTGTCGGATTATAAATTCTGATCGCGTTAATGCCCGTGGTGCCAGCTTGCATTTGAATCTGTGAAAAATGAATGCCAGGTTCAAAATCGGTGAACATAGTTGCAAGATGGATCGCTGGCAGACGCCAATGCAGCCAGAGGTGATATGACGAAAAGCTTATCAACATAGCGCGCATCCTAAAATTTATCCAGCCAGTATTTTCGAGGGCTCGCATGCAAGCATCTATCATTGGGTAGCCCGTCTTTCCGCTCTTCCATGCAAGAAACTTTACTTCATCAAAGTCGTTTTCCCTTAAGCCAACTGTCCCGGGGTGCAGATTCTCGAATTCTGTTCGAGGTTCGTCGTGAAATTTCTGCAAAAAATGGCAGTGCCACCTCAATCGAGAAGAATATGCACTTAAAGATTTTAACCACCCACCTCGACTGTGATTATCTCTTTCTCTAACCTCAGCCTTAGTAGCCTCGACGGCTTTATAGACTTCACGTAACGACAGAGTACCGTAAGATAGGTGTGCGGAAAGCCGGGAGCAGGACTCGAAAGCAGTGTTGGGCGACGACATTTTTTTGGAATAGTCCTGCCCTCTATATCGCAGAAATGATGATAAAAGTTCCAAGCCTGACGAACGACCTCCAGGCTGAAACATCGTGGTATCCGATAGAGGAATTCCAATATCTTTGGGGGATGGTTTTTTTTCACTTCTCAGTATGTGAATTTGTGATGCTGGTTTAATAGAACATATCGGTTCATTCATTTTATTTCGCCATTCTTCGCTCCAACCATCCCTTGAGAGAAGATCAGTTATCACGCCATTTTGGGAATATTGTTGCCAATGGATATTTTGCTCAGAACACCAATCACTTATGGTCCTGTCGTGTTGTCTTTCCCAATAATTGCTTACTAAAGCTGTTGAGTATATTGAAGTGAATTGGACTTGATTATGGATTTTTTTCAGAATGTCCAAGGGATTTCCTACTCGAACAATCAAGGTCAAGTCGACAGCGGCCAGTGCTTCTCTCAACTCGTCGACTGAAGTTTGCACAAAGTTGAAGTGACGAAGACCAAATTCATCTTGTTGCCAGAATGCGGGATCAAATATGTAAATCGGGACTACGTTATCGGATGAGACAGCTATCTTTAATGCAGTGTTATCATGTATCCTTAAATCTCTTCGGAACCACACTATATTTGTCATGTCTTTGTAACGACGGAACAATCATTTTTAGATTTGAATAACAAATATTTAAAGCAAAAAAATTGAACAACCATAATGAGATGTTGGTTAAATAAATTACATTAAACTGCGCATATATTTGACACGCGCTAGTATCAGGAAAAGAATGTACATAAGCCTCGAAGCACTTCAGAAACTGAATTTTGTGGATAAAGCCATCATTCATTCTCATGACCAAAGCCTGTATTTATTGTCAGTTGAGATAGATGGAAAAGAGTATTTCGTAAAAACATCGAAAGATAACTTCCTGAAGTCGTTCAGTATAGCTAATATCTTAAGTCAATTCCCGATCACGAAAATAGGCGAAGTTTGGCTACGCCAGAAAACGCCATATGATGAAATGATTGGCCTCTCTGCGAGTGTTGATAACACTTTAGAAGTTAAGATTGGAGGTGTGTTTTACTCTGAGGAAATGCATAAAAGTGACTCAATCCACTGAAGATGGCCGGAGAGTTTGTACCGAAATAGAACAGTGTCAACCTTAAGTATTAACTCTACCATGCTTTTCTATTACTCCTGGCGAACTAAGAGATAAAAAGTAATGGCATACTTTCCCCAGCAATTGTTCTTTATAACAACCATAGTTAAGTAACGAATGCCATCAATAGCTTCCGTATCCAGACGCAGAAGCCGCACCCGCGCTCTGACCTGGGCTTTCTATAACAGGTGTCGCAGAGCTCGTTACAGCATTGTCCTCAGTTTCACGAAGGTCGGAGAGTTTAATTAAACCTGAATCCACACTAAAACTAGCCTGAAACATCTGCCCCAAAGCCATCAGCAGAGGGACGCGTATCTCTGAGGTTTTCGTGTCGTAAGAAGCCTGCCTTCGGCCGGACACAGCATGTCTACTGATGTAACCCTCAGAAGCCGATATCAGCTGGAACGCGGAGTTGTTCGAAGTTAAACCAAGGCGAACTGAGTACAAAGTGGGTGGTTCAGAGTCGACATAAATTCGAGGTATATAAAGCTCTTGCGTCTTTTCATTGTAATCTGACTGGAAAAGATCTCTCGTCTCTCCGGATATCGAGAAAAACTCAGCGTCTCCCATCCCCGAATGAACATCGCAGAAGAAATAAAGCCGACTTGGCGTATCCGAGGTTAAAGTTAGCGAGAGCGAATTGCTGTGTCTAATCGCATTTACAGCGCTCCCACCGGAATGAGTTCCATCCCTAACCACAGAAAGGTTAAAGGGGTGGTTGGCGAGTGTAGAGTCACTTAAATCAAAAGTAACGGTCTCCCCCCGCGATAAGGACATACCAAAAGAGTCACCCGCGACCACCTTAAAGACCGATCTACCCTCATAATCATCAAACTCCGCTACGACTTTGAATGTTCGGGATTCGAGATCCTGAGCATGCGTCAAGGAAATGGAAAACATAATGGCAAAAAGAACAAGGGTAAACTGAGAGTAAAGTTGCATACGCCAATCCACTTTTATGCTGAAAATCTGAAGAACGATTCTACACTTTATTCAGATCACTAGGTTTTTCGAAAGTTTATTTGCTCAATAGCTTCCTAAATACTGACTATAAACAATGCTGCATTTGAAATTCTGGCTCGTTTAAATTAAGTCAATCTCCGTTCAAACCTACCTAAGTCGATATATACAATTTAATATTTCCTACAGATCATCAATTTCAGATACCCCGTCGATATGCTAAAAAACATTGATAGCCTCCTGGAATTCATTGATGAGGGCCTTATAATTAGCTTCCAGGAGACACCCAGTGCCCTGTTTTATATTTATAGTACCCCCGACAAAAAGGGTATTAGAAAAATTTCTTTTAACTAAATTAACCGGAGAATAATTATGAGTGAAAAGGTAGCCGATTGGATATTGCATCATGTGAGCACATCTTACGAGCGTGTTGGAGATAAAGGTCTGAGAGCAACATCAAACTGGAAGACTGACGGAGATATAGACCACTATGGAGCTGGTTTTGGGACACTAACAGTAGAGCATGATATGAATAACCCGAATGCAACCAGTGGTACATGCACTTGGCAAGGAGAAGGGTTTCTTCCAAATGGGGATCGTGTCATGGGATGTCACGATGGAACTTGGGAAGCATCAGGTGGAAATATCTGGAAAGCATCTATGACGGGTTGGGATAGCTTGGACGGAAATGTTCGTTTAGAGTGCGAGCTCAGCCTCGCCGAACTAACGTTCAAAGGGACAACTTATAAAGCGTAACTCGAATAATACTTGTTAAGACGTGGTGATTCGAACGCTACGTCTTTTCAATATAAATCAAAATCTGCTATAAATGCTGCACGCTTCCTTGTTAACCGATATCTTTAGTAGATGAATTGGAAAATTTCACCATTTAAACCAACCACCCTGGTTAGCTTGTTTTTAATTGGGACATTTTCTATTCAGTCTCATGCTCAAATCCCAAAAATTGAGCGTGATGCTTTAGTCGCCCTATACACGAGCACTGCCGGAATAAACTGGAAAAATAGTACTAACTGGAATGGGCCACTTGGATCGGAATGTGAATGGCACGGAGTTTCCTGCTACAACTCTCATGTTTCCGTAATTAATCTCGCAAACAATAAACTTACAGGCACAATACCATCCGAAATTGGAGATCTACAGAATTTAAAAACTCTATCCTTATGGACCAATGAACTAACTGGCTCTATGCCCACAGAAATCGGTAAACTGAAAAACTTAACCTCACTTAATTTAGCTGTAAATAAATTAACTGGAAATATTCCCTCTGGATTTGAAAATTTATCTAACCTGACATCTTTACAATTATATAGGAACGATTTTACCGGAAACATTCCTCCCGGAATCGGACAGCTTTCTAAACTACGCACACTTCTACTCAGGACCAATCTATCATCGTATTCAGGCAGCATACCAATATCAGTTAAAAATTTACCGAACCTATCTAACAGTGACTTGGATAAACTTACCTTTCTTCCGCCCGATGATGATGCTGATGGAATTTCTAACGCTTCTGACGACTACCCTACTACATCTGCTCAGTATAAGATAATAGAAACTGCTGAGTATAAAATAATTTATTCCAACGAAAGCAAAATAGTTAATTTAGTCTCACCTGAACAGTTAACTTTGCTCTCAACCCAAGTACCTAATACTCCAGATTATATTCAGGTCGGGCGAGAGCGTAAGTTCAATTTCGGTAAGTTAATTTATAAACACTTTGACGATGCTTTTGATTTTTTATTCGTGGCAACAAAAACTTCTGGAGAACTAAATGTCCATTCTGAAGTCAAACCACACGCATCAGGCATCGGAACCTGGGGCGTCGACAGAAGTTCCTCCTATGGGTCTTCAGGGGAATTAAATTCGTTTATCATACTTTCTAATATTAAACAGATACGTTATGGAACTGGAACCCATGAAGTTATGCACGCATGGGCTCATTCACGGAAATGGGAATCAATCCCCTGGTTACACGCAAATTACTCTAATTTTGGAGGCATACTCGGTGGCTGGTTACCAGACACTCTCAAATTACTTGATGATGGTAATTACCAAGTTACAACAGTAAATAATCCCCTCTCTAATTCCTCATTAAAAATCGTGGCGCCCAGTGGTTGGTCGATTCCTATCATACCCTACGGGAATTTTGAACTCTATTTAGCGGGATTAATAGGGCCCGATGAAATCGGTCATGATCTAAGGCAAGCCATAGATTTTAAATGGGTAGACCAACAAAATGGAATTTTTTCTGCTAGCGAAATTCAAACGACCACTATAGAAGAATATATCGCTGAAGAAGGCGAAAGAATTCCCAATCATCTTAATTCACCAAAAAATTTCGAGGCTTTATATGTCGTTATTTCAGACGTACCTCTCACTCTTGAGGAGTGGAACGAAGCTAATGATAATGTTCACCACTTTCAGCTACAAAAAGATGATGGAGACAATCTCCGCTATAACTTTTGGGAATCCACAAAAGGTAAGGCTACGATGTCATTCAACCAAACTGACCACATCCTTACCACTGGTAAAGACTATAAACATCCTTATGTCCCTACTTCCGAATGGCCTTCGCCATACAATGGAGTAGCACCAAGATCTTCATTAGGCTTAACCGTTAATAACATAGGGGTTTTTAACTCGAGCGATTCAACTATTTATACTTGCTTAAGCTTATTTACGAACGGTTTTCCAAGCCAACATAACGGCGTAAGTGAATTTGATATTGGTTTAAAAGTCGTATCTCTTAGCGATGCTACTGTGCAAATAATAAAATCTCGAGAGTTCAATAAAATAGGCGCCGTCACACCTAAGTCCATGAGCCCCGATTGTTCGGGCAAATTTGAGACAAATACAGGGATATATACTGACATAATTCAGACTGATAATAGTGTTCTCGAAACATCATGGACTTTAATCGATCCAACTAGCCTAATTCTGAAGTTAAATAGTTACACCGCCCTTTGAACTAATCCCATAATGTCATCCACTGTACGTTGCTGCCTTTGGCATTAAGTGAACCATATGACACATATCTACCTCCCAGTACGGTTAGCGCAACCCCTAGGGACTTAGCTAGAGCATTGATTTATAGCTAGCAGTATGCCGTTATGAATAGATATAACAACAGATGCCAGTAGTATCGGGGTCTCCAAAGGGTATTAGTAGAGTGTTATGGGTGGCTATGGACAGGGGTATAGCCATCTAGCTTTAGAATCAGATTGGTAGAGTCAGTTCGGCTCCAAGTGGTATCTAAAACACTTATTCAAGCCTGAATAATGCTTATTTTTGATCAACTATTAAAAACCAATATTATTCTTAAAAAACAATAGAAGAACTCCTTAATCTTCTGGTGGCGGCCAAGCTGCGAATTTTTCCAAACCGTCATTGATAGATTCAAAAGGCAATATACTGCTCTCGCAATGAACGTGCATAGCAGGTTGCCACGCTTCTATAAATTCGCTCATCTTTTCAGTGAAAGTGCCGGGAAAAACAGAAATGAAATCTACATCTTCATCAGTATCATTAAAAATAGAATGGGGCCTCTTATAAAGAGCATTAATCATTATTACCCCACACTTGGAACAATACAAACGTCCAACGCCACCAAAATTTGGGTTATCGTCCCAGCTCTCAAAGTTTGGATTTCCTGGACCTGGATCACCCGGTCTCAACAAATCAAACCCTTTAGTTATCGTTATTTCAAATTCGCCTTCACGTTTGTTCCCAGTTTTGGGGCAAATGTTAGCTGTATCGGCATAGATGACTTGGTATAAGGGAGCTGAGTGTGCTCTCCGACATGCCCAGCAGTGACAAAAACCTGAGATTGATGGCTCATCAGTTTTTAGTTTTATCTCAATTTCTCCACAAAGGCACATTGCTGTTGCCTCATTCTTTGTGCCATATGGGTAACATTTCGCCGCAAGTTCTGGGTTGCTAGGGACTAATAAACCGTCATCTGACATTTTACGTTTCTCCAATGAACTAAACTGATAGCTTAATTAACGTACTAATTATTCCTCTATCGCTAAAAGCTTACTCTATTTCAAATTAGTAATACTTTAGGTTGTTAGTGATAATCATACGCTTGGCAAGCCATACAAATCAAGCTAAGCTCAGCTACTTGGTAGCATGACGGTATTTTACGAGGTGATGGTGCCCGGGGCCGGCATCAAAGCTGTTAGGAGTCGTGTTTTTTGGCACTAACCTAGAATCTCTCCAAAGAAACCAACACCCTCATAATCCCATATCCCCGTTAACTGCATTCGATTAGCTTCGGTTGCATCGCCTGTAAAAAAATGCCGATTAAGGCTAGGACTATAAAACCGGTAAACAGGTAACACTTCTCCAGATGAATCGTAATTTGGATTTCTCGAATACACATTAAAAGCCGTTCCTTCATAATTAAATGGCCATTCGCCTGACGCAGCTTTTGCTTTTACCATGTCCGCTTCATCCTTAGATGCTGTAAAGAAATGATGTCCAGTATCTGTATTATAAAAACGGTAAAGTGGAACTAGAGCATCAGAACTGAGATAAGAGTGTGCCGCTCCAAATGTTGAACCTTGATAGACGTAGGGCCAGCTCAAATCCTCACCGACATCGTCATAAATAAAGAATTTCGATTCAGATGGAAGAGCGCCTTGGCCACTTCCCCCGTTTGTATTCATCAACACCTTTCCCTCATAGGTGCCATTAAAGTTAGTTTGTGGCTCATCATAAAAACGGGCATATCCATTGGCAGTAATATACCTATGCTCCGTTTCGGTCACCATTTCTGAATAATCCAAATTAGAATATTTCGGCATACTATTATTGATAATATAATCCCTCTCATCAGAACTTGAGGTATAAAAGAAAGCTTTGTCCCGAGTGTTGTAAAATCTGTAAACCGGATCGATACTTGTCGAAGCCACCGTTGAGTATCCGCCAGTATAAATGATTTCATCTAAAGGAATGGTTATATCCCTGAATTGAAATGATTCAACTTGGTGCGCTATTGTATAAACGGACCCCCAATAATAAGTTATGGTGACGGTATCGAGGTTACTATCTGGCAACTTTGAAAGTGCGTAGTTTTTATGATCTCTCCAATGGGTAACTGTATCGTCCCCATTACCGCCATAGATGTTTCCTCTAACACTGGAAAAGAAATCATCTCCATCCCCTCCATCAGCAAAATGAACGTATGTAATTGCACCATAAATACTGTCATTGCCACTCCCTCCCTCTACCCTTTCGAAACCAAAATTAGCTATGACAGTGTCATCTCCATCCTCACCATAAACCGAGTCCCAGCCGGTGGTTTGAAAATCTACATCGTATGTATCTGTATCTTCTATCCGATCATTGCCTGCTCCACCATATATAGTATCTGAACCTGCACCCCCGTATAGCGTGTCGCTGCCATCATCACCGAAGAGGGTGTCATTGCCATCACCACCAACTAACTCGTCATCGCCTCCATTACCAATTAATCTATCATCGCCACTATAACCCCAAATTTTATCTGGCATGTTTGAGCCGGTAATAACGTCGTCCTTGCTGTAGGTCTTCACATTCAGTTGTTGCCCAGAAAGAAATTTCTCATCATTAATAAGAAGATTTATATTTGTATGGGTATAAACCATTCTGGAGTTAACAGAGAGCGATTCTTTTTCGTTATATGCCTCACCCGCGAACCTAACAGTAGTATACTGATTGCCAGCTAAGCTTACTTGTATGGTTTGCTGTGTCTCCCACTCTAAAGTATTGAAATTGAAATTCCTGTCAGTATCAGAGGTAATTACCTCCCCATTAGAAATAGCCTGTATAAAACTCCACCATGGAGAATCCATATGTGTCGCAGAGTTATCGAATCCCGGATAAGTTGTTCCAAGCACATCTTGACGATCATAAATAGTTAAGTCTGACATACTTGCGCTCCTCGAATTTCAGTTTCGCTAAATCGTATGTTCATTGTGAGTTAATATGCAAATATTTGCTAACCTTTTAAATCATTCAATTACCTAGGCCAACCCCAAGGAGCCTCCCTAGGCCAACCCCTAGGAATGTCCCTAGGCCATCACCTAGGCCATCAAGTTATAGATAGCAATAGGTCGCTATGAACGCGTATGACAAGAGAAGGTAGTATTTATGGGGTCTGTGGTACGTTTTGTAGATTGTTATGGGTGGCTATAAACAGGGATGTGGTGCCCGGGGCCGGAATCGAACCGGCACGGTATTTCTACCGAGGGATTTTAAGTCCCTTGTGTCTACCAATTTCACCACCCGGGCTCAGAGTTTATGGGGTCTGTAGAGATCCTCTTGGAACTATTTGGGATTATAGGTCATTAAATAGGATCAAAAGGGGCCACACTACGGTTTCTTTTTGCGGAGCGAATCATAGCAGACAAAATAGTTATCAACCAATTATGACTCAACAATTTTTTAACATTGGTCCCAATCAC
>CETH01052812.1_pt1 | contig 18159 bp, 18 predicted proteins | sample 361461 | NCBI WGS metagenome assembly CETH01 (sample SAMEA2622695, study PRJEB7988) | marine metagenome | isolation source: saline water (ENVO:00002010), including
TAGGACCGTGGCCAAAGCCATTTCACAACTGGCCGCCGAGCCAGCCTTAATCGACTGACAACACTCGACGTTTTTCAACCGCCACACAGAAGGACAAAGTTGACTGACAAACCGGTAAAGACGTCAGTCATGATCTTTACTCGAGATCTACGGATCGACGACAACCCTGCTCTAGTCGCGTCACTGCGAGCTCAGAACACCAGTTTCTTATTTGTGTTTGATCAAAAAATCCTGGCAGACGGAAAATGCCCAACCAAGAAGCTCCAGTTCCTCAACGAGGCAATAAGTGATTTGTCAGGTTCTCTCACATCCCTCGGAGGAGACCTAGCTGTACGCAAGGGGCAATGGCTAGAAGAAGTTAAGACCCACCTCGCTCAGTTGAACCCCAACGAGGTGCACATCGCCAAAGATCACAGCCAGTATGCAAAACTCCGCCTAGCAAATCTTAAATCTTGGTGTGAGTCACAATTAATCACATTGCACTGCCATCCTGGTATCACCGCAGTGGAGCCCGGTCAGCTTCATCCCGCCGGCGGGGGTGAATATAAAGTCTTCACGCCCTTTTGGAAAGCTTGGATTAAAACACCAAAGAGGGCACCTGTCCCCGCGCCTATTCCAACGAGAAAGCCGCTTCATGATGCAGCGTTCAATCCGGTCGCAAACAATCAATCAGTTCCCAAAGGGGGCGAGTCATATGGCACTCGTCAACTCGTGACTTGGTTAGAAAAAAGCGTCGACAGCTACGAAGAAACCCGCGACTTTCCATCACAAAACGCCACTTCTTTACTTTCGCCGTATTTGCATTTTGGCTGTATTTCTCCGCTAAGAGCAGTGACACTCGCCGGCGACTTCCAAAACTCAGAAGCATTTGTCCGCCAAATCGTCTGGCGAGACTTCTTTACGCAGATACTTGACGCACGCCCCGACGTCTCTGGCGTCGATTACCGCGACCGCGGTAACGATTGGTCTTACAACAAACAGCAATTTGATGCTTGGTGCTCTGGTTATACAGGGGTTCCGCTCGTGGATGCCGGCATGAGGCAATTAAACCAACAAGGTTTACTGCACAACCGAGTTCGTATGGTCGTCGCGTCTTTCCTCGTCAAGAATCTTCACCACGACTGGCGGCTGGGGGCTAACTACTTCATGTCCCGCCTCATTGACGGAGATGTCGCTAGCAACTCCCTCAATTGGCAGTGGGTCGCGGGGACAGGCACCGGCAACAACCCAAATCGGATCCTGAACCCCGAAACTCAGGCAAAGCGATTCGACCGAAGTAGCAAATACATTCAAACTTGGATTCCCGAGCTATCCCATATAGAACCAACCGAGGCAATTAACCCATCAAGCTCGACACGTCGGAAGATCGGTTATCCCGAACCGATTGTTGATCACCATAAAAGCGTTGAAGCCTTCAAAAAAGCCATCTCAAAAATGTCGACCAACACTTCGCCTAGCTGATAGTCATTGCAAACATGAACCGCTGGCTTGAAACCAATTCATCAGCATCTTTCAAGTTCTCATCAAAATATTCAAGCCCTGCCGCTAAATGGGTTCGTCGCAGTAAAACTATCCCCGCGTTAGTCATCGCCTTCACTCTCACCTGGCTACTCTTCCCCGTTCTGTTACTGGTCGCATTTTTTCGAGATGCCCTCAAAGACAAGACGCTTCCGACAGTCAGACTGGTCGCTTTCGGGGCCTGGTGGCTTTTTATGGAACTCCTAGGAGTATTCACCGCATTTTGCTTCTGGCTAATCTTCGCTCCACTCAAAAAATTAGACAGTGACCGGTCACAAAGATGGCACAGTCGGTTGCAGGGGACTTGGGCGCGCAGCCTAGCCTGGGGTGCCAAATTCACAATCAGGCTTAGGTGGAGCACAGAAGGACTCGAATGTTTGCAGGCCCCCGGCCCAATAATTGTCCTAGCAAGGCACGGTAGTCAGGGTGACGCCCTTTTAGCCGCGGCACTCCTATCAGGCGAGGGTCGCAGGCTTCGCTTCATACTCAAGCAACAACTCCTGACGGACCCTTGTCTGGATGTTGTTGGTCATCGAATACCGAACTATTTCGTCAATCGCGACTCGGCGGACAATAGAGAAGAAATCGACAACATCAAGTTGCTGGCAAAAAACTTAGATCAAGATGAGGCGCTAATCATCTTTCCAGAAGGAACGAGATTCTCCCCCGAGAAACTTGCCTCCGCCATCAAGAATCTCCATGAAACAAACCCACTCAGAACGGCTTCTGTCACGAATCTACGCTCGGTTCTTCCGGTTCGTGTAGCCGGCACGCTGGCCGTTCTATCAGCTTCAACCGCAGACATTGTGATGTGCAATCACGTTGGCATCGGCGATATTTCCTCTCTACGACAACTACGTGCGGAGGTACCCCTAAGAAACCCACTCCGCTTCAAGCTTTCGCGAGTACCGCGAAAAGAAGTGCCAGCAGTCGAAGATCAGATAGCAGTAACGCAATGGCTCGATGATCAATGGCTCGCTGTAGACGAATGGGTCACCAACAGCGAAGGTGCCTCTTTACCAAAGGCGGGGAACTAGCAGCGGGGTGCTCTTTTTATATTCGGCATATGAAGCATCATCTCTCCACCGATGATCAGCTTTAGCTTCCAACATAGGAACCCCCGAAACTTTCATCAACAGAGTCCAGACGAATATCGGCGATACCAAAGTCATCATCTGCCATCCGTTGAGAGACGGTAAAGCAGATAACGAGAGCCCACTCCAGAGGAGAACTTCCCCGAAGTAATTTGGATGTCTAGATCGACTCCATAAGCCAGTCCGAATAAATGAATCGGTACCTGCGCGTCGAAACTTTTTCTTCTGTTCATCTGCAACTACTTCAATGGTCATACCTAGAGCCCAGATTGTGAATCCAATGACTTCGATTAACCCAATTTGCTGAGCTTCGCCATCCCCAATAACACTTACGGCAGCAACAGAAGTAACCACTACCCATGTTCCTTGCAGCGTCCAGGTCATGAGAAACCAGAGAAAGTCCGCTTTTATCTTCTCAAACCGTTTGTCTGAGCCAGTCAAACGGATACGTGCGACTAAGAACCACCCCAACCTGATTGCCCATACAGACACCGCTGCACCAAGAAATATGTCGAGCAACCCTAAATTCGATCGTGAGCCTGCAAGCATCATCAACACAATGACCAAAAAAGTTCCCGACCCGAGTAGATCGAAAAATCGTTCCGTCTGGTAACGCCACGCAACCGCAAAACCAACCCATTGAAGCAGGAGGGCAGCTATTCCACCAACGATGATTGGCGGTACCGAAAAAGTTTGCCATAAGCCTGCGGAGCCGCTCAAAGAAACGGCCGCGATGAGCATTAAGCCGACTACTACACCAGTAAATGAAATTGGTTTCTTCATATAAGTCTCATACTTGAGTATCAGAAGCTGAAATAGTTTCAGCTCGCTTCGCTATTGCTTTCAACATTCGTCTAAATATCACCGCATGGGCTGGGACGAGAGAAAGCCAATACGCTCTCCCCCACAACCCGCGAGGGACAAAAACCGCTTTTTGCTCAATGACACATCCAGACCCCTGGTCATGAACAGTCCATTCAAGCCACGCATGACCCGGGACTTTCATTTCTGCACGCAGACGCAATAGCTCGGGTTGAACTTCGACAGCTTCGAAAAAGTCCACCGGATCTCCAACCCGCAATTCCGTTGGATGCCTTCTGCCTCGCCGAAGACCGACGCCACCGAGCAATTTGTCTACAAAGCCTCGCACCGCCCAGAGCCAATTGAACGTTAGCCACCCGGTATCACCACCTAGCGATCTAACCACAGCCATGGCTGCTGAGGACCCACAGTCACATTGTTCTCGTCGGCGGTCAACAAAAATACGTCCACCCGCCCAAGCAGGGTCGCTCGGATCGGGGGCAGCTGCTCCAAACTCGTCCTTGTCTCGACGATCATTGCTCCATCGGGTGGGGAGTTCTTGTCCTCGGACGTTGGACATAGCGTAGCCAATCGATTCTTCTAGGCTCTGATTGGAAAGGCCTCGAGCACAGCCGCCGCCTTCGTCTGCTACGACCACATCACTCGTGAGGGAATCAATCAAAGGTCGTGCCAAACGGATTGGCAATGGGCTGACCAAGTTCACCCAATGAGACGAAAGCCGTGGTGTCAAAACAGGCACTGGGAGAATTAATCTTCGAGGCAGACCAGCGACCTGTGCATATGACTGCATCATCTCCCGATACGTGACGACATCAGGACCACCTAGATCGATTGTCCTGTTATAGAACTCTGGGCGATTTAAAACGTAAACAAGATCTTCGAGAACATCAGTTATGGCTACTGGTTGACACAAAGTCTGAGAAACCCACTTAGGCACAACCATGAATGGAAGCACCTCAACTAGCGACCGAAGCATCTCAAACGAAGCGCTACCGGAGCCAATAATGACTGCTGCTCTAAGCTCGGTGACAGGGGTAGTACCTGAAGCTAGAAGACGACCTACTCGATGACGGCTAGAGAGGTGGTCGGATTCATGCACCCCATCGTGTCCCAACCCGCCTAAGTAGACGATTTGACCCAGGCCTTCTTCCTCGGCAACACGAGAAAATTGTTCAGCCATATCTGATTCGACTTGTGCAAAATCTTCCGAAGACGACATCGAATGCAACAAATAGTATGCAGCTTGAGCTCCATCCAAAGCCCTAGAAATATCATCGAATCGGGATAAGTCAGCTTGAACAATCTCGACCTGATCTTTCCACCACCGATCAGATAACTCTTCAGGGCGTCGAGCCACACAACGAACCGAATAGCCCTCAGCTAACAACTGTGGGACAAGCCGTCCACCAACATATCCCGTAGCTCCAGTAACAACCACAAGAGAATTATTGAGAGTCACCTAGTAGTTCCAGTTGATTCAACATTGACGGGAAACCATTGATGGATAAGACGTTGTCTGGCAAATCGGGCCAAACTCCGCCGATCATCACCGGAGTCGCTGGAAGCGACCCATGAACGGCGTTGACGACGTCCACCAGCATTTCTTGCGACGTGGAGCTGACTGTGCTGAGCACAATGGCTACAAGTTCGTCGGTCGATAAAGCAGCTTTGATGATCGTGTCAACTGGAGTGTCTGCACCCAAGTTGATAGGGCTGAAGCCACGACTTCGCACTAACTCTGCACACATAGCCGCTGGCAAACCATGCGTTTCGAGAGGTGGGCAAGCTATAAGAACGCTTCCTCGTTTTCGTCCGCGACGTTGAGGTAAACCCTGCATCCTCCCAAGGAGCGACAACACGATGCTGGAAGCTCGATGTTCTTCGTAGACCTCCAACCGTCCATGAGCCCATTGATCACCAACAGCGCGCAATGCAGGAACAACTACTTCACAGATGACGTCTTCGACACTGGCTCCAACATCGAACGCTCCTTGGACAATCGACCAGGAACCCGGTTGATCACCGGCAAGCAGAGCTTGCAGAAACAAGCCGGACTTTTTCCCGAGCGATCGATGGCCTCGTCCTGCCGGCGTAGGTTCGATATCGGATAGGGCGTCTACATCAGCCCCAGAAACTTCCCAACTGCCACCGTTTTTATGGCCTACTAACTTGCCTGAGCGAACATATTTGTAAACGGTCATGTAATGAAGTCCAAGCTGTTCGGCCGCTTCGTTCAGGCTCAGCATCTTGGTCGGGCTGTTCATTGTTTCCCACTCTTACGAGGCGCTATACGAGAACTGCGGTCACCATTCATCAGTCTCTCTTGCATCTCTTCTCTGCGGTTTGACAGGTCGCGCCATGTCAACACTTCAACATCATCCCTAATTCCAGCAGCTCGTCGGAAAGAGGATTCAGACACTTCCAAATCCTGTACCGATAGCCCTAATTCAGCAGAAACTCGGAAGCCATGCTTTGTGAGGAATCCAGCACTTATCGCCGAAAATTCTCCGAGCAAGTCCATTTCAGGATCCATCTTTTGGATGAAGGAAGCTAGGTAGGCAAAGTTCTTCACAAAAAGCATGAGCTCTTTAGGGATCCGAGCTCCACTGGCAAGAAGTTCTTTGAGCAATGTTTGGAATTCGGAAACAAATTGTTCTTCTGTCAACTGAAGAGGATCGAAATCAACTCTGTCGAGCTGCAGCTTCTGGATCAGCTCTTCTATATCTGCATCCGGCGGGAAAGCGCCCAAATCTCTAACAGCCGAAACTTGTGTACGGACATCCCCTGACATCAATCCAGTGACGTAGCGAAGAAATGAGATTCGGCGTTCATGTTCGAGGCGGCCGACCATTCCATAGTCGACAAGACCGATGGCACCGCTTTCACTAACGAAAAGATTTCCAGCGTGAAAATCACCATGAAAAATGCCGTGAAGGGCGGCCCCTTCTATTAAGCCATCAACCATGTTTCTAAAAAGGCTTCGGGCGGCTTCTTCGGCTAGTTCTTCTGAATCAAGACGAGTTAATGGGGTACCTTCAACACGCGACATGACAATGACGCGGGTCGTTGTCATGTCTAAGTTCGGTTCTGGTGTATCCCAACGACCACGCTCTCCAGTCGCCAGTGCTCGACGAATTTCAAACAAGTTGGCGACTTCAAGGCGAAAATCTAACTCTTCGGAAATAGTCTCAGCGAAGAGTTGAACGAGTGCTGGGGGGTTGGCTAGGGCTGAAACCGGTATTTTCCCAACCAACCGAGGTGCGACCCACGCTAAAACTTGCAGATCTCGAACAACTTTTTTATGAATCGAAGGGCGTTGGACTTTGACGACAACTTCGGATCCATCTTTCAGGACACCTCTGTGCACTTGAGCAATTGATGCAGCCGCAAAAGGCTGTTTTTCAAACACATCAAAAGATTCCGATATGGGGCCAAGATCTTTTCTCAAAATCCGCCTGATTTTTCTCCATTTCGAAGGCTTGGCCTGATCTCGGCACCGAGAACATTCGTCGACCAGCGCTTGCGGAAAAACACCTTCTGCCGCAGAAATAAGTTGCGCAAGTTTCACGTATGTCGGGCCAAGTCGTTCAGCTGCAACCCGAAGTCGTCGATACAACGAAGCAATTCTTTGTTGTTCAGGCAAGCGGCGATCTAGGAACTTCCATGCCACCAACGCCCAACCAAATCGGAGCGTCGTGTGCGAAAGTCGAATAGCTGGAGGAAAAGTCGGAGCATTTACCAAACGTGGTACGCCCGCAACAATCACTCTACGGACGGCATGGGCATCCTTAATCCAATCGTTCTCTGAATCAGGTGCCGCTGATTCCGCAAAACCGTCGGTTGATTCTTCTTTAATAACTCCTAGAACTTGGTTTTCATGGTTCCCTGCTGACTCACTGAGCACTCGGAACCGAAGTTCATCTGGACCCCATATGCCCATAGATAATGGCTTCCATGAGACCGGAGCGGCGAGTTCATATGCAGGAACGACATCCAAAAATGCGTTGAGTGCCTCTTGTAATTCAGCTCGAGCCAATGCAGCGCCCAAACAGTGATGCGCTCCAAGCCCAAACGCTAAATGTGGAGAGCGGTCCGCTCGATTGATATTGAAGCGAAATCCATCTTCTGGCTGACCTAACCCTGCAGCGTGCAACCCCAGCAATACGGTTGTTCCGGATGGGAAAAACAGACCGTCGACTATTAAGTCTTCGCTTGCGACTCGCGCCGTAGTGCGAACCGCCCCTATGTATCTCAACGACTCCTCTACCGCCGCTGGGACTAGAGATCTGTCATTCCTTAGAAGCCGATACTGATCTGGCTGACTAGCCAAAATAGCTAACAGTGAACCCAACTGGTTTCGAGTGGTGTCAGTCCCAGCCAAGAGGATCGCTTCAATCATCGCGACAAGTTCATCAGGGCTTAAACGGTCTTCTTCGTAGCTTGCTTGAACCAGATCGCTAACTAGGTCCGCATGCGGACAGCCTTTCCGATCGGCGACTAGCCCAGTCGCGTATTGATCAAGTTCCTTTTGCGCCGAAGTTATTTGCTCTAACCGTCCTAGGACTGCCTCAGCATCGGCATCTAAGCCAGAAAAGATTATGTCCGCCCAACGGCCGAATCGTTCATGATCATCATCATCGATGCCTAACAGCCGACAGATCACCGGTATCGGGTATGGGCGACAAAATTCAGCTACTAAGTCACCTTCGCCTCGTCGCACCAGCGGCTTGAGCAGCTGGTCGGCATGTTCCCGCATAAAAGGTCGCAAAGATTCGCTACTAGCAGGAGTGAACGATGAGCTAACCAAACGTCGTAGTCGCCGGTGGTCCTCACCTTCGACCGATAACAAATTCGGTCGCATTTCTACTTGATCACCTGCGCCTGGCAACATGTCACGCGCTTTATTGACAAGAGCTTCAAAATCGATTTCGTTTTGGCCTTCTGCCTGGAGGGCACTGACACCCGAAAGGACAGTTATCCAAGCTGGATCTCGGAGGATCTGTCGAGTCTGTTCATAGCCAACAACCAGCGGGCCAGCTGGAGTTCTAACAGCCCAATCTTCTGAGCTTTGCAGTTGTTCTGTTGCGGCCACTAATTCAGAAAAGTCTGATATGGCAAAATCAACGAACGGCAACGAGCCCGGAGCAGTGACATCAACAAGGGCTGGAGTTTCGTTTGTACTGCTCACTCAGTCACCCTTCAATCAGTCACTAAAGTTTAGCGCTAAATAGGTAAGAACCACCCTGGTGAAAGCAGTTAGCACTCCCTAAGGGCGGCTTCTGCGGTGATCCGACCTGAGACCAAAGCTCCCTGTATAGAAGGAGTGGTTCGATGGTCGCCTGCCACGAGTATTCCTTTTTGTTCGTGGAGCTTTTTGGTCAAGGGGCTCCCCGGCGCAAACACTGGTTGCGCCTCAGCGACCACGCCGGCTTTCAGTAACTCCCACCCTTGCGTCCGCTTACCGAACACATTTTGCAGCTGCTGTTGAGCGTCAGCTATTGGTGGTTCTCGATGCGATGTAGGGCCGGCTACAACTATCAGCGCCTTTCCTAGGGGTGCATACGCCGGAGCAACGTTGCTCATAATTGCCATGTTTCTGCACGGGCCTTGCTGAGCTGGCATGAGATGGATTGCTCGACTGTCATTGGGAGGTTCATCTGCAGCGAAGTACGCGTGCCACTGAGATCTCGTTATAGGCGCTTTGTGTCCTACTAGACGTGCGGCAGTCTTTTGTTCGGTCGCGACAACTATCTGTCGGGCTGACAACTTGTCTCCACCGGCAAGGAGAACATGCGAATTGTGGATTCCTTCAACCTCAGTTCGCAGCCGTATGGCACCCTGAGGAAGATTAGAAGCCATCTGCCGAGGAATTGCTTGCATCCCTTCGGACGGGACCGCTGCGGGCCCACGGACAAGACAACTCAAGATAAGCGATGCCAGTCTGGCTGAGCCCTCAAGCGACGAAGTCAGTTGGATTCCAGACAAGAGCGGTTCCCATAGCGTGGTTATTGATCGCTGAGAAAACCCAAGTCTCTCTAGAAGTTCCCCGGTTGAGCAATCATCAGCTCTTGTTTCAACAAGATGCTTTGATCTTTGTAGCCGAACAACCAGTTTCAAAAAACGGAATCGGTCGCCCGTCGTCAACGTTGTTGTACGCAGAGCATTGGCAGCACCCCGCAGAGAACTTCGGGGATCAGATACCTCGACAAATCGATCGGTGTCCCACACATTTGCCCCACGGATAAACGGCCGAAGACTCAACGCACCAAGGTCTAGATGCCTCTGCAATTCCGGGTATGCCGTCAACAAAACCTGAAAGCCGCGATCGAAGGTAAAGCCAGCTTCGAAATCAGTTCGCACTCTTCCACCAACTGAATCATCACGGTCTATGAGAAGGACTTCCTTTCCAGCCTTATGTAAAGACACAGCGGTTGCCAGGCCAGCCAATCCGGCTCCAACAACCAAGTATTCGGGGTCAGATTCGGTCCGAGCTCCATTGCTTGGAACAGGAGCGGCGGTCATCTGCTCGTGCCAGCTTGTTGTGTACTCATATCGTTCGATAGATCATTCACTTGGCCGATAATCCAATCTGAAGAAACCTACCGAGTCAACCTATGCAGCCCCGGTTAATGGTTCTATGTTGTTCTTATTCGGTTGGGAACAGTCGCGAAGCGACTGAAACATAAGGAGTAACCACTGATGCAACAAAACACTTGGGTTCAGCTAATGGACATGCGGGCTAGAGACTCCCATGCAGTCATCTTGCCTTATGTCTTTTCGGTACTCGGAACCTTTGCATTCATTATTTGGGGCGGTGACGCACTCGAAACAGGTGCAATTCAGTTAGCCGTTGCCGCGTGGGTCGTCTTGGGGTCGTTGTGGACCCTCCTGTGGTTTGACGGGGTAATTGCCGACCTATCTGCCGGAATGAAAGACATGGATAGCGAAGTTTCCGACAGCAACATGGGTCAGAATTTCTCGAAAGCTCCGTTTGCTGTGTTCCGCGGATTTAACGCCCTAGTTATCGTCGTCATGGCCGTACTACAGCTAGCCGCTCTTTACTCTTAAAGACGTTGAGCTTCCCGATGACCGCTCATTAGCGCGGTCATCGGGAGACTCAGATTTTAAGTTCCCTTGTTGTACGTCTACCCGATGTAAGTCGCTGAACAAAAATGACCGATTTGCATACCATCGAACAAGCCAACGCCTCTTTTTATGCTCTGTTCGAAAGCGCGAACATCGACGGAATGGCCAATCTGTGGGTTAACACCGAAGAGGTTTGGTGCACTCACCCTGGTTGGCCAACGATCTTTGGCTGGGACCAAGTTCGTGTCTCTTTCGAACAGATTTTTTCTGGACCCGAGTTGCCACAATTTCTGACATCGAATGTCCGGTTTCATGGTGATGAACAAACTGCTTGGGTCTTCCTTGAAGAGAACCTTTTGGGAACGTCTCTATCCGCAGTTGCTGCGGTTAACGTATTCAAAAAGCAAGAAGGTGTCTGGAATATGGTTGGTCACCAAGCAGCTCCGCTCATCCCGGATTTAGACTTCAGATCGGACTAATCCACTTAGCTATTCAGAGCCCGGAATTGGCCGCCACAAGTCCTACATTCGATATCACCGGCAGGCTCAGAAAGTTCTTTGGATCCACAATAAGGGCAGTATTCGACTTCCCGTTCCGATGGGGCGGGGTCTACAGCCAAGGCCCGGCGGGACCCTATGAAATCAATTACCGCAAGTAACGAACACGCTGTTTGGCCCACAGCCATTAGCGCAAGAATTCTTCCCGGCATTATCCCAATGTCAAACCAAATGAGCACCAACACGTAACAGCTATGGCCAAGGGCGCCAGCCCAACAAACGACTCGCAAACGAACTCGATCCGCTATCGCCGAAATCACGGCGCAATAAGTGATAGCTACCGCTACCACAGCAAAAGATCCGACGGGCCGAGCAAAAATGTCGGGGGGATCGAAGCCCCAGACGAGGCTTATCGTGAAGACGCCTACTACAACCGAGCACGCTGAACCGGCCGGCCAGAGGTATTTAATTTCCGACCTAAATCTCCCTTGCTCTATGGCGACCAAACTGGCGGCCGTAATGACCAACAAAAAGCTGGTTCCATGAATCTGAGCGACGAAATCGCTATTACCTCCAACCAGAATTCCTATTGCAGCTAAACCCGCATTGACGATCACAATCCATTTGAGGACGCGTTTTAGTGTCGACTTATCTGGCTTCAAGATCTGAGTAATAAAACTCACAGGTTGGTCTCCTGTTACGTGATCTCTTTAAAGAACGGTAATGGGTCAGGGCATCAACGCAGGGCCAAGTCGTCAACTCTCCTTTGTTTTGGGAGATTCAGCGGACAACTTGCACGCCATCCTTATTTAGTACTAAATTAATAGTTGAGAGGTCCCCCAAAACCTCTTTTAAGCCTCCGGGTCCGCCAGTGAGAATTAAATTCCGCAGGTGGCTCGGGGGCTGCCCCCCTCTTTAGAGCGCCTATGTTGGTAGCAGCCTCATTCACCACTTCGATAGAGAACCGCGGTAACGCGTCGTGCCAGTAGCAGCTATGTCCCTCAGATACGAACACCGACAACGAGCTTCGCTACGCTTCCTCATCGCAGTAGCAGCCCTTGCTCTCATTGTTTCAAGCAGCTGTTCAAACGCTCCGAACCAAACAACCACACCAAGCGAAACAACACAGGAATCTGTGAGTTCAAGCAGTTCAACTTCAGTCGTTGACGACAGGTCTAGCTGCGCGAATAACACAAGAGACAACCTCCAAAAAAGAATATTCTCCCAAATAAGTGCTTTAAATCGCGGCGCTTTCGATGAGGCGCGAAAATTCGCATCGCCATCATTTAGACAAAATGTCGGACCTTCGGACTTCCAGTCCATGATCCAGTCCGGTTTCCCATTTCTGCTGACCGGTGAACCAGCTGCTTTTGGTCGATGTCGAATAGTGGAAGATACAGCTACGATCGAGGTTCGGTTCGGTCAGAACAGCCCAACAACTCTCGTTTATTTCTTAATTTGGTGGGACGACCAATGGTGGATCGATGGCGCTTCACCGGCAGTTGATTCTCTCACCGACAAAGTCGAATCATCATGAGTCTTCAAGAACGATTGACAGCGAGCGTTGTCCGTTTGTTCTCAGAAGGCGAACAACCATTATCCCGAACACACCTCTATCCCGATGATCCTGGCCTTTTCGGTCCGGGAAGCGTCAGTTGGAAAGTGATGGGCGATGTTTCAAGTTTCGTTGGAGGAGTGAGAGCGCTACTCCTTCAGGCACTGCACCCCGAGGTAGCCGCGGGCGTCGCGGACCATTCCCAATACGAAAAAGACCCGCTCGGGCGCCTCAACCGGACATCTCTCTTTGTGACCACTGCCAATTACGGTTCTATGCCAGAGGTCGAAGCCGCCGTTCGAATTGTTCGAGAAGCACACAAACCGGTATCAGGGACCTCAGAACGGGGAATTCGTTATTCAGCTAACCAACCTCAGCTTGGCGCTTGGGTGCACAACACATTGACCGATTCGTTCTTAGAGGCATATCAAACTTTCTGCCAAGGCCTCACGGCACAAGAAGCGGATCAGTTTGTTCAAGAGCAAGCGAAAATTGGTGAACTTTTGGGAGTCGCCGAGCTTCCACTAACCGCTAGTGACCTTCGAAACTGGGTCACAGAACATCCTTCCCTAGGTGATTCAGAAGCTCTTCGCTCAGCATGGGACTTCCTTCGCAAGCCACCTCTTCAAGCAGGTCAATTGTTGGGATACAAAGTGGTGCGAGCCGCGGCCGTCGCGACCCTGCCAACAGAACTCGCTCAGCTCGCAGGCACATCTTCCAGAAGGGGCGCTCTCGTTGGCGGACAGTGCATTGTTTCTTCTTTGCGGTGGGCGATGAAACACAGTCCCGCGTGGAAAGCGGCTCTTGATCGATGCGGTGCTAGCTATGACGCGACCAAATTTCGATCTTTCGAAGAGCCCTCACCAACCGAAGATCACTAAAACCAGATCTTTTCATTGCGGACTATCTGGTTCGATCAAACGTCAGAAACCCCGGGAAACACTTCGTTTAGTTCATCAACAATCCAGTCGCTGACAGCACATACCTGGTCGAAGAAAGGCAGGTGGGTGCTCATCATTTCAGTGAAACGCAGGCCACGAACCAACAGTTCGGCATCTGGACGAGACATAGGAATTCCTCTTTCGGTAGCAGCCATCGAAGCCCACTCTTCGCCGTTCCACGCCAGAGATAATCGCTGATCAAGGGCGTCTAGGCGCCCGTCAGCATCCTCTATTTCATGATCCGTCAAGATTCCTAAGATTTGCCGAAGAGCGGCAGCGCCCTCAATAGGCAGCATCATCGTCTCTCCTAGATACCCGTCAGACATGTAACTCTTTTCTCGAGTGCCTATCCAGAAACTTAGACCTTCTGGGCTTTTATCCTCAAGCCCGCAATTTGGTGACAGGAATCACAACCAAGACCGTGGACTTGTCTGCCAAGAGCAAGACACAACGACCCAAATCAGTTGAACGGATTCCTCGTGAGACATCGAACATGCTTTCTCGCTGATCTCTACCTTTTACTTGCTGCCTCTAGGGCAGCTATCTCTATGCACGGCTGCATCACAAATGACGAAACCGCGATCTATCGCTGACTCATCTGCCTGCATTAAGAAATCTGCAATCTGAATTGATGAACCATGGGTAGCCTGCGGTGATACAAAAACTTCCTTAAGTCTTTGAAATCTTGGGGTTGTGATCTATCGGCCCCCGTAGCTCAGGGGATAGAGCGTCGGTTTCCTAAACCGTGCGTCGCAGGTTCGAGTCCTGCCGGGGGCGCTGAGACTGGGTTTCAGCTGATTAGCTGCGGACCCCTGCGCCCCACAAGATGTACATCGCTACCAGAGGCGTCTCTCCAGCCTCAACAGTGTGAAAATCAGATGGTCGGTTATAGAGAGTCATATTCGGCTGCATTTCCACTAGCTCTTCTGCCCCACCGAAACGCCAACGTGCGGTTCCTGACACAGTGAGGTAAAGCTCCTGAGGTGGGTGATTGTGCAAAGGGTAAGTGCAGCCCTGGTCGACGTACATGATGCCTGCCTCGATACCAGGCATGTCGAACATGTCCGATAGCACACACAAAGCGCGGTCTTGGCCTTCGTCATCCCACCGGTGAGAGGGTATCCATCTAAGAGAAGGCGCTAGTTCAGCGAATTTCAGGGCCCGTTCAGAGTTTGTAACTCGACTCAAGTTCCGCAGCACAGGCAGCATTTGGGGTTCGTATGGAATTGCGGCTGCTGTTTCGATCGCCGTCCGAAATCTGTCAGCACCTTCGCTTATTTCATGTCGGGCTGCTAACTCGATAGCAGAGTCAGCTGCGTCTGTAAGCCAACTTCTAAGCACGTCATGAGTACTCACCTAGCTGGGCTTTCGAACGATCGGAATCCCAGTAACAGTGTGAGTGAAAGCAGAAACACTGATCCTGCCATCCACGGGATCGAGATAAACCCAAACTTTTCGATATAGGTGACAGAACAAGGTGTGCTGAGGCTGCACGAATTCGAGTCAGACAACGCGGGAACTTGTTGCAATAGGTAATGCCATGTTGAAGCCGCTAAGCCAAGGAGTGCTAACGGCGTTGCATATCGTCGCACGAAACGGTCACCGGTGATCCAGCTGATTACTAACACCAATGCCAACGGATACATTGCTGTTCGTTGGATCCAGCACCATCTGCACGGAGTTAACTCACCTATTTCTGACAGGTATAGAGATCCGAGGGTCGCAGCAACAGTTACAAGGGTGGCTACTTGCTGTGCCAGCGCCTCATAAGTTCTGCCGGAATCAGATTTGGTGACCTTGTGTCGGATTATCAAAACAATGAGGAAAAGCGTGGCTCCGTTAACCAACAATGTCAGCCACCCAAATACTGAGAGAACAGTCGCTACCGCCATAACTCCAATTTGCGTCACCTGAGCTCAGATTGCGAATAAAAGCATCAATCAACTTCGGGTCTGCTTAGGTGCCTTTCCTATCGTTATCCACATAGCTAACGCTCCTGACGTAGAAGCAATTAGGAAGAATCCTAAGATTCGGTCATAGTAAGGCAACGCTTCGACACCCGAATTTACAGTGAGTAGAGCGAACACAGCTGCGGTACCAATCGCGGCAGCCGCGTAGCGCAGAGTACTGAACAGACCATTGGTCTCACCGAAGTATTTCTCTTCGACCCACTCAAGTGCGACACCGTTGAGAAGCGGAATACTCATTCCCCAGCCAAGTCCGTACAGCATGATTCCCGGCGCGAAATCCGACCAGAAATTGACGTCGGCGCTGAGCTGAGTGAAGTGCCAGGCGACCGCCAACACTTGTAAAGCTGTCCCCAAGCGACATAAACCAACCGAACCGATCCGGTCTGCCAGACGACTAAATGTCAATGTAGAGAATCCGGCCGCTATAGGTCCCAAAGTGACCCCCATACCCACTTGCAGCGTTGTGAAGTTCCATACGTTTTTCATGAACAGAGGCCACACAATCCATATCGATTGGGAGGTGATTCCGACAAGAAAATTCACTGTGTTGGCGACCATGACCCCGCGCCTTCTCAATAAGTGAAGGTTGAGGAGGGGTTCTGGGTGTCTAAATGAGTTAGTGATGAACAAGACAGAAGACATCACCCCAACTGCTGCTACTACCGCAGTCAGAAACGACGTGTAACCCCAGATTCGGCCTTGCATGATGGCTGTTACAGCTGCAGCTATGGCTATCGTCCCAGCGGCTGCCCCAACTAGGTCAAGTCGTTGCTGCTTAGGCGGTGTGGGTAGTTCTTTGAGTACTGACTGGCCAGCCCAAAACATCAGCAACGCGGCAGGTGCGCTGACGAGATAAACGATCCGCCAACCAGAGCTAGCGAGGATGAGTGCCGCAACTCCTGGTGCTACCCCCGCTCCAAGCGGTCCCGCCGCAGACCACAATCCCACCGCTGTGGTGCGTCTCGATTCTGGAAATAGCGGCAACACCAACGCTAAAGACGATGGCAAGATCGCAGCACCGGCAAATGCTTGGAGAACTCGACTTAGGTTAAGCGTGATGACAGTTCCCGCGGTAGCGGAAAACACCGCTGATAACGCGAAAACCAACAGACCCAATTGGAAGATACGTTTTCGACCTATCCGATCTGCCAAACGCCCAGCCAAAGGTAAGAAGGCTGCGGTTCCTATAAAGAACCCTGCGACACCCCAACCCACATCAGCCGCTGTTGCACCAACAAATCCTGCTTGGATGTCATCAAGGGCGATATTTGTTGCGGTGCTATTGAATCCAACCAGCACGGTTGCAAGCGATGCGACCCATAGGGCTCTCCATGCGCGCGGCGAGACAGCCTCGAGTGGTGCTCGACCGTTAACCGGCTCGGCAGTACCCGCGGCAGCGGAAGTTCCTTCAACTGGGAGGATTTCGCGCACTGTGGAAAGTACGACAGGTATCTGTCGACGCACTGAAAAAAGCCTACGTCCTCCGATGAGCGAATCTCCGACAAAATCAAAAATCGTTTAGAAGAATGAAAGCAGTCCACCTCGTTCGGTGTCCCACCCCACTGTCAACGTGAGGCATGGCTTCTCATCAACCTCAAGCATTAGCTTCGACAACAAATCAACAACCCCCTCAGTTAAACCGAGACTTAGGTCGCTTCTGGATTCTGGTGTGCCGACAAGCACTTACCGAAACTAACGACCAATGGGCCATTGAAGTATGAACATTTTTTTTCTTTCACTAGCGGTGTCTGTGGCCTTTGGCCTTTGGGAGTTGTGCAGTAGCAAACACTCTCATCACCCTGCGATGGATCACCCATCTAAGGGACGTCATCGCTCACATCACAGTCATGCACTAACCAAAATGTGACCGTTCGTCTTCCTTATCCACCTACCGAAGACTCCTAGTCTGATTTTCTTTGTGACATCAGTCAGAGAAGAGTAGGCAATAAAGGCCTTTGAACATATGATTTGACGGCCCTAACCCTAAGAGACATTTGTCTCTGCCGTCATGAGAAGCGCTAATTGTTTGATGACATCGACAACAAATCGCTCAGTTCGTGAAGCACTTTTGGATGCTTCTCGAACCATCCTGCGCGGGTCGTCGATCTATGAACTCTCGATCGCCAAAATAGCGGCTGAAGCTGGACTAGCTCGCCCAACGGCTTACCGCTATTTTTCTCATCCCCGAGAAGTCATCACAGCTCTCGCCGAGGACACCATCACAGAAATCAGAGACCTGATCCGCGACGCAGAACCACTGAAAAAAGCACCGGCTTATGCCCTATCAGCGGTGCAAGTACTTACATCTGATTCAGCGGTCAATCGACAGGTAATTCTGCATTCCTCGGTACAAGCCCAAGAAGGCAAGTGGATCGCTCAAGACAACACGCCTGAAGGCCTCTTTCTTGACTGGGGATTACAGCCAGAAACGGCGCTCTTGTCTCTCACCTATTTCAGGGGAGCAATGTATTCATGGGCGGCTGGATTCTTTAGTGACGAGCAATTCGCAGAGGAAACCAAACGAGCGATAGCGATGAGGGAAACACAGTGAGATTCCTCGGTCGGTTCGTGCGCGTTGTTGTAGCGACATTGATTTCGTTTATGTCGTTGGCGTTGATCGCCCAGAGTCCAGCTGCTGCAGCTGACGGTGACCTGGACACATCGTTTAGCACTGAC
>CETH01112629.1_pt1 | contig 18138 bp, 16 predicted proteins | sample 361461 | NCBI WGS metagenome assembly CETH01 (sample SAMEA2622695, study PRJEB7988) | marine metagenome | isolation source: saline water (ENVO:00002010), including
GGGATAGAAGCTGTTGGTTTTGAACGACAAAGTCAAGGTGAATTCCAAATAAAGACTGGTTACTTGGGTATTTCTTTAACCTATTTAGATAAAAGAGAGGTAATTCCATTTGTAGAAACTATCAATGGATTTGAATACAAAATTGCAAGCCTGACAGATAAAATGATAAGCATAGACACTGACAGACTTACCATTGGGGTTTTACAAGGGCATGGAGAATTATCCCCTACAGAACAAATGTTAACTTTTTTTTCAGTATTAAATGAAGAATATGATTTATTACCTTTGGAATCTGATCCAAATGAAACATTGCCATTAGAATTTATAGACATATTATTTATTGGATCTCCTTCAGAACCAATGAGTGATATTCATGTTAATAGCATTGACCAATATTTAGATAATGGAGGCAAAGCACTAATTAATTTACAGCCAGTACTCATGGAAACGGATGAAAATGTAGGATTCGTGGGAGTAGATAACCGACATTCATTTAACAATTATGTTGCGTCAAAATATGGAGTAATCGTAGAATCTAATTTAGTTTATGACACACAATCTAATGTCGATATTCCTTTTACAAATTCCGGCATTGTATTACCTTATCCCTATTGGGTTAGGGCACAAATTGCAAATAATAATATAGCAAGTAATGCAAATTCTTTAGTAATGCCATGGGCTAGTTCTATAGGAATACTTAATCAACCAAAGTCAGAATATGAGATTATGCCATTAATCAGAACTAGTGAATTCGCATCAGTAGATAATAACTACAACAATCTAAATCCTATTGAAAACCCTATATTTGAAAATACTTTACAAAATAACAATTTCCAAAGCGATCTAGGAGTAAGTATAAAAGGAAACAACAATTCTAGAGTCATCGTAGTCGGAGATGCTGAATGGCTAACTGATGTAGTAATTAACAACATTGCCAGTACTAATGGATTAATAGGACTGAATTTTATAGATTGGTTAACAGAAGAAGACACATTGGCCTCAGTTAGATCAAAAATAGTTTCTGAAAGAAATCTAATATTTTCTTCAGATAATCACAAAAATATTATCAGATACATAAATATTGCCGGAATTCCATTTTTATTAATCATCTTTGGATTCTTAAAATTTATCCAAAGACGAAATAAAGGATTTAAAAGCAATTTAGGGAATACCAATGAAAGGTAAGCAAGTTGGATATGTGCTTTCAGCACTAATAATAATAGGAATTTTAGGTATTGGTGTCAGATTAATATCAACAGATTCTAATGATTTTAATATGAGTGGCCTTTTGCCAATAACTTCTGACGTAATAGATACAGTAAAAATAAATTCTAATAATTCTGATGCTGATGTAACCTTAAAAAAAATGAATGAAGCAAGCTGGATGGTCGGGAAAAATATGGTTTTCCCTCCAACATTAGAAAATTTCTGGATGAATGTATCCAATATTAAAAATGCTCAATTAGTTTCTAGAAAAGCCAAGTATCACAATAGATTTGGCGTATCAAATGAATCAGGTACTACTGTGACTTTTTATTTAGGTCAATCTGTTCAAGAAGAATTTATTGTTGGGGACACATGGGATGCAGATGTCAGATTATGTTACATAAGAAAGTCAGGCAAAGATAACGTATACGGAATCCCATGTTCTCAACCGCCTGATAGGACATTTTCAACTAACCCAAATTTATGGAGAAACCCGATAATTGTCTCAATACCGGCATCTGAAATAGATTCACTAGAATTTGAATTTAATAATACTATCGATAATTTTTCTATAACCAAAGAAATCAACAATGATTGGATTATTAACGACTCAGATGTTGCAGACACCAGAATTGTTGATTCCATGTTGGAGATATTTAGTCAATTTTACACTTCTGGATTCGCTAATACGACAGTAAGTTTTGATTCACCTGATGCTTCTATTAGAATCAATACAATAGAAGGATCTGATTATATAACTACCAAGATAAAATTCTTATCTAAAGATTCTGAATCCTATTATGTACAGATTCCTAGCCAGCCAGGTACAACTTTTATAGTAGCAAGTGAGTTAATTGACAATTATTTGTTGTTAAATCAAGAAGATTTAAAGATTCAATCTAATTAAATATTAGTAATGGCATTTTTTCTATTTTTATGACCAATTAAGGCGTGTAGTAAAATCAATAAACACACAACTCCAAATCCTAAAAGTATGTCCGTAAACCCTTCTTTAGGATAAATAAAAAAGAGCAATACAAAGTATGCCGCAAAAATACTAAACAGAGACGAAAATGGTAATTTTTGTGCTAACAGGGAAACTAATCCTGCGATCAAACCAGCAATTACAGCATAGATTCCAAATAAACCCAATGCTAAGCCAGCACCAATCGCCAAGCCATCTCCTCCTCTAAAATTTGTAAATATTGAATTCCAATGACCCAGCAGAGCTAGCGTGCATGAAATGATTAAATAGAATCCGTCTAGGCCCATGATTTTCGCCACTGCCACAGCTAAAATACCCTTTGATATATCAAATAACAAAACGAAACCTGCAGATTTGACTCCTACATTCCGTAGAACATTTGATGCTCCTGCTAATTTTGTTCCTGTTTGAAATATATTGACCCCTTTACGCTTGCTAATTCGATCAGCAAAGGGGAGCGCACCAAACAAATAAGATACTAAAAAGGATAAAACTATGGTTATGTAAAATTCTAAATCCATATCACTCTTAAATTTTTTCTTCTATAAAGGTAATAATATCCTCAGAAGTAGCTCCTGGTCCAAATACCTCACTAACGCCCATCTTTTTCATCTTTTCTCTGTCAGATTCAGGAATAATCCCCCCAGCTATAATCATAACCTTTTCCAATCCTCGTTCCCTAAGACCTTCAATAATCTTAGGAAATAATTCATTATGAGCTCCGGAAAGAATGCTAATCCCCAAAATATCAACATCTTCTTTCAATGCTTGATCTACAATCATCTCTGGGGTTTGACGTATACCTGTATATGTAACCGCCATACCAGATTCTCTTAAAGCCCGAGCTACAACTTTAGCTCCTCTGTCATGACCGTCCAACCCAGGTTTTGCAATCAATACTTTTATAGTTTTAGCAGGCATAATTACCTCTTTGCTCCATCTCGATCTACTAATTCGTAAAGAACCCCTTTAGTAGATTTAGGATGTATAAATGCTATCATTCCGGAAAGACCTTCGCGCGGGGTTTTATCTACTAAATTAAATCCTGCACTATCCAGACTATCTAATTTATCTTGTAAGTTATCTACTTCAAAACATATATGGTGAACTGATTCACCATTTTTTTCAATGAATCTAGCTACTCCATTAGAGGATTCAAGCGGTTGAATAAATTCAATTTGAGAACCTCCTACCCTAACTAAAGCTGCCAATACACCTTGATCTTGAATCTCTTCAATATCTTCTTGAGGTTCAACCCCAAATACATCTTTATAAAAAGACAGGGAATCTTCAAGATTTCGGACCGCGATACAAACATGATTAATATGTTCGGCACGACAAACTGATTTATTCAACATTTTAAAACCTCAAATATATTAATTAAAAAGTAACAAATTCGCCTTGTTCTCCAAAAACATGCCTAAAAACATCCGATATTTCTCCAACAGTTGCATATGCTTCGACACATTCTAATATAGCAGGCATAGTATTTCCTGTCCCTTCAGCAATTTTTCTCAATTTAGATAAGGATTCAGCAACTTTAACATCATCTCTACTAGATTTAACTGATGCTAATCTTTTTAACTGTCGATCTGTTTCTTTTTGTGATATTTTCTGTAACTTTACAATTGGAGGAGTTGGAGATTTATATTTATTGACTCCTACAACTATAGTTTCTTCAGTTTCCACTTCGGATTGAAAAGAATACGCACTTTGGTGTATTTCATTAGATTGGTATCCTGCCCTAATAGCTTCTACCGATCCTCCCATAGCGTCAATCTTGTCTATATATTCAAACGCGAGTCGTTCTAAATCATCAGTCAAAGATTCCACATAATATGATCCTGCAAGGGGATCAACAGTCTCTGAAACTCCACTTTCGTAAGCAAGTATTTGTTGAGTCCTTAATGAGATCTGAGCAGATTCTTCTGTAGGCAAAGCTAACGCCTCATCTTTTGAGTTAACATGTAATGACTGAGTACCACCTAATACAGCAGCTAAAGCTTGAACTGTAGTGCGTATAACATTATTATCAGGTTGTTGGGCAGTTAGAGTAACTCCAGCAGTTTGAGTATGAAATCTCATCATACATGAACGGTCTTTTTTAGCAGAAAATCTTTCTTTCATAATATGGGCCCACATACGTCTAGCAGCCCTAAATTTAGCTACCTCTTCAAACAAATTACTTTGTGATACAAAGAAAAAAGATAACCTACCAGCGAAATCATCAACATCCATACCAAAATCTATAGCAGATTGAACGTAAGTTATTGCATTAGAAAATGTGAATGCAAGTTCCTGAGCAGCAGATGCTCCAGCTTCACTCATATGATATCCACTAATACTAATTGTGTTCCATTTAGGAACATTTTCACTACAAAACTTAAATGTATCCGTTATAAGTCTTAAGGAAGATTCAGGGGGATAAATATAAGTACCTCTAGCTATATATTCTTTCAATATATCATTTTGTATAGTTCCGCTAAGGTCTTTCATTAGAACACCTTGTTTGCGACCAACAGCAATATATAAAGAAAGTAAAATTGAGGCAGTTGCATTTATGGTCATTGAAGTACTAACTTTATCTAGAGGAATCCCATCAAATAATAATTCCATATCAGCAAGACTCGAAATCGGTACTCCCGTTCTACCAATTTCCCCATTTGCCATAGGATGATCCGAATCATATCCAGTTTGAGTAGGAAGATCAAAAGCCACACTCAGTCCGGTTTGACCTTGATCTAATAAATAGCGATATCGCTTATTTGATTCTTCAGGAGATGCCATACCTGCATATTGACGCATGGTCCACAATCGCCCGCGGTACATATTCGGTTGAACTCCTCTTGTGAACGGAAATTCTCCCGGAAAATCCGATTCGTCTTTAGATGTTGGATCAATATCTTCAGTAGTATATAAAGGGTCAATAGAAATACCAGACATGGTTTTAAATTTGTCTTTACGCTCTTTAAATCGAGATCGTATAGAAGATAAAGTCGTATTAACCCAATCATTTTTAGATTTGCTACTCATTAAATATCCTTATCAAAACACATCTTAATATTTAAAAACTGAGCACTAATTATAAACCAAATTAAACAAGGAAATGATAATCTCGATATATTAGTATCCGCAAAGTATGTAATAATTAACTAAATATATTTATTCTTTCGTAGATTCTTGATTTTTAAATGTGTTATTTGAACTGGGATCTATTCCCATTTCCCTAGCAATCGAATTAAATATACCAACAGACATTGTAGAGGTTTCACTTTCCGCCCTCAAACTATATATTTGTCCTCTAGCTGTATTTATATCGATATTGTTTTTATCACATTGATAAGCTAGATCAGCGAGTTTACAGGAAAGGCGCCATTTATTTTGACTAGACAATTCTAATGCCCTTTGGATTAATTTTTGGGGTCCTCCGGGTATCAAATCAGATAACTCTTTAGCAAAATCAGATTCACTAGGTGGTTTTAAATTAGCAGGTTGACCGTCATACCATCCATCATATAATCTCCAAATATTTCTTATGATAAATTCAGGTTCGTCGTAAACAGGTTGCAAAAAATGTTTTTCTCCCAAAACTGCATTTGGTTTTACTATTGATAATATCTCGTCCAAAGAAGCTCCTTTATTCATTAAAGATATAGTGTCATCTTCTAAATGTAATAAGTATTGAGCTGTACTTTCAAGAGCATCATTAACCCTATCTTTACCAATTATTGGAGGGCCATGACCCGGTAAAAGAATCTTTGGTTGCAAGTCTTTCATTTTAATTAAAGATCGAGCCCAATCTCCGGCATATCGCTGAACTTTTTGCGGATTACCAGCATTAGGTACTGTCCAAACAAAAAGATCCCCAGTACATATAGCTTCAAGATCAGGAATATGAATCCAAATAGCATCATCTGTTTCTCCACGATCTGGATGAAGGTTTACCTCAAGTGTCCCAACGGATATAGACATAGGTTCTACTACGTGATGTGTAGGAAATGTATATTCTTTTTTCCAAGAACCCACATTTTCTCCTCCCCTAAATTGTCTACTATTAATAATTTCATTAAATTTTGCTGTTTTGTCATATCGCATAAATCTCTCAACAATTAATTTATGTGCAAAAATATCAGGAGAATCCCATCCTTTAGATTTTGCTTCTTCAATATATCTTTCAGCCCCAAAACAATGATCGTGATGCCCATGAGTAAAAACAATTCCTCTGAAGGGAATATCTGGAAATTGTTGTTTAATTTGGTTGCATTTTTTTTCTTCATTGTTAGTTGCACCCGGATCTATTACAAGTAATTCTGTACCCCCGTCTATGAGAGTCATATTTGCAAAAGAAGAAGCAAACCAAATACCTTCAACTATTTTTTCAAAAGAATGTAACGATCTCCAAGGATGGCGTCCTTTTGATCCGTACATCCACATTTCATTTGCATATTCCAATAAATTAGACATATAGATATTTCCTTAATTAAAGTAGTTTATTAGCATACGATTAATCAAAATCCAAAATTATGACCTGAATCCCAATTATAGACTAATTGACTAAAGCAATATAATTAGCTCTAACGTATACTAAGAAATGATTAAAACTTATTTACGTGAGGAATTCTATTGAATGACAGATTAGTATCCGGTTCATCTATTGAAAGTGATGTAGAAAACGACATCCACCTTCGTCCTCGCAACTTATCCACATACGGTGGACAAGAAGATGTGAAAAGGAATCTAGCAATTGCAATAGAAGCCGCAAAACAAAGAAATGAACCTTTAGATCATGTTCTACTTTACGGCCCTCCCGGACTTGGAAAAACTACTTTAGCAAATATTATCTCCTCAGAAATGACTGCAAAGATAAAAACAACATCAGGTCCAGCAATAGAAAGACCAGGTGACATGGTTGCAATACTAAGTCAATTACAAAAAAATGACATTTTATTCATTGACGAAATACATCGATTAAACAGAGTAGTCGAAGAAGTTTTATACCCTGCAATGGAAGATTTTTTTGTCACTTGGGTTATAGATAAAGGGCTTAAAGCTAGAAGCATGAATTTGTCATTGAAACCATTTACTTTAATAGGAGCTACCACTAGGTTTGGAATGGTAAGTGCTCCTTTAAGAGATCGTTTTGGTTCTATACATAGGCTTCAATTTTATAACGTTCCTGAAATGGAGGTAATCCTTGGACGAGCTTCAAGAATATTGGAGGTTAACTCTGAAGATGGAGGAATTCACGAAATAGCTAAAAGATCACGAGGTACTCCACGTGTTGGGATTAGATTATTAAGAAGGGTTCGCGATTATGCTCAGGTAATAGCAGACAATGTAATCACAAAAGAAGTTGCCCAAAAAGCACTTGAAGACCTAAGTGTTGATGCAATAGGTTTGGACAGTGTGGACAGAAATGTTTTAGAGTGCATAATTGAAAAATTTGAAGGCGGTCCTGTGGGACTCGACACTATAGCTGCTTCAATAAATGAAGAATCTGACACCATAGAAGACGTATATGAGCCTTATCTATTACAACTTGGATTTCTAGACCGAACTAAAAGAGGAAGAATCGCAACTAAAAGAGCTTTTGATCATCTCGGATATGAATACGGAAAAAACAACAATATTCAGCGACAATTAGATATTTAATTAGTCATTTGAAGTAGGCAAGAAAAACTTGAACTTGAATGCAGCCCAAATAGCCACTACAGAGCCAATAAATCCTATAATAATTAATAGAGTCAAATTATCAAAATAGTCTTCCATCAGAACCCGTATGTCTTCTCCAAAAAAATAAAGAACAATACCGAAGCTCAAATATCTTATTCCTCTACCTATAATAGATGCTATAAGGAAACGCTTAACATCTAACTTCAACACCCCTGCCAAGATTGCAAATACTTTATATGGTATTGGTGTTATGGCTGCTAACAATACAGCCCATACCCCGTATTTATCAAATAGCTTCTCTCCGACTAATATTTTGTCTTCTGAAACAAATTTCCTTAACACTAATCTGCCATATTTTTTTCCAATCCAGTGCCCAAGAAGAGCCCCTAAAACAGATGCTATTGTCGCAACTAATGCAAAATAAATCGCAAGTGAAGGTTGCAAAACACTCATAGCTATTAGAAGAGGGTCAGGAGGAATAGGTGATATTAATGATTCTAAAAAAGTCCCCACAATTAGAACTAAAATAGCCCAATCTGTTTCAGCAAATCCTTCAACCCAAATGTTTATATCGTTCAGAAATTCCATAATTTAAGCAATTCCAGACAATTTTAAAACTTCATCAAAATTATCCGAAGTAGGCAATCTTTTTCCTGAATCAATTTCTCTAATAACTGCAGTTACAGCAGAATTTATAGGAGTCAAAACTTGAGCTTTTAATCCTTGGTCAGCAATAAACCCATTCATAAAATTAATCTCAGTTTTTCTATTCTTATGAACATCTTGTGCCATAGAAGATTTCCAATTTCCAGAAGATTTATATTTGCTACCACTACCAGGAAGAAATACTGATTCTAATTCTTCAAAAACATCTCCCTGATCGGCTTGAGTCCATTTGTCTGCAGAAAAACCTATCACAGGCTCAACCATATAATTTAAAGCTAGTCCTACCTGACAAGATTCCTTTGCTATTTCAACCTGTATTTTGCGTGCAGAAGAATATTCCGCAGCTTTCTCAGCACCTAGGCCAGACATAGCAGTTAGTGTGTTTGTAGAAGCATTAACTGTTAATTTAGCCCATCTCTCACCCCATATATTAGATGTAGCTGTAGACAAATCAATACAAGAAAAATATTCTGCAAGTTGCTCTGTCCTTGGGGTTTTCATACCATTCAACTCACCTATACGAAAGATTACATAATCTCGTTCCTTACCTGTTAGGCCGCCTCTTTCCACTTCTCCTGGTTTCCATAAGGCAACTTGAATGCTAGACATAACACACCCAACAGTACGTTGATATCCCACAATTGAAGCAATTAATGAATCATTCATACAATTTTGATTGCTGACAATAACCCCATCATCTTTTAATAAACGCTTAGCAAAATAAGCAGCCCATTCTGTATCGTATGATTTGACCGCAAAAAATATAACATCAAATTTCTCTTTAAATTGCATGGCATCAGTAAGATGAAATGCTTTCACAGGAGTGTCAAAAGGTCCCTGACAACCTTTCACAGAAATTCCATTAGTTTGCATTTCTTTAACATGCTCTCCCCACATATCAATAAGAACTATGTCATATCCTTGTTTAGAAAAAAAAGCACCTATATAGCTCCCTACTGCACCTACACCCATAACAGCCATTTTTGTCATTTCTAATATCCTTTCAGTCGTTTATATCAATTTTAATTTCTTCAATTCTTTCATTAAAAGTAACTTTCGCTACTACAGTTTGAGGAGATAATTTATCCAATAAAATATCTCCTGACTCATCAGTTACTGTTACGAGCGAATCAGAAGCCATTATACTTCTAGTCAAATAACCATATTCCGTATCACGCAATGGATTCAATAACCTTTCTTGAGCTTTAAATTCTTCAACAGCTTTTTCATATGTTACTAGAGAAAATCTAACTTTATTGCCTGGCATTAGCTGGGCTAATTTTGAATGATCAGCACTAATAACCGTAGCAATTTTCAAATAGCCTCCAGATGTTCCTCTGTTTGACATTAAAATGATAGGAAGGCCACTACCTGGTATCTGAATTGATCCAAATGCAGTTCCTTCAGAAATTACATCTGCCTTATTTTGATGGAGTATCGGTGTCCCTTCCAATCTAATACCAACTGAATCCGAATCCATAGCTACTGAATATAAATTTTCAGTAAATGCATTTATAGCATCATCCGAAAAATATTCATCATTGGGGCCATAAATTATTCTTAAAACACACTCCGAATTAAATGATGGGGGTTTAATCAGAGATTTAGCTTTCAAATCATTATATTTAGCAGCATTTTGAGAATTAATATCAAGAGTATCTCCTGATTCCAATGGCCTACCAGATAATCCTCCAAATTCACCTGAAACATAAGTTGAAAAACTATTCATAACTAAATCGATTGAATTTTCATCAATACCACCTGAAAAAGCAATATATGAACGTAATCCAGATTCAGGCCCTGAAAAAGATAATTCACTTCCTTTAGAAACAGATATTGGAACCCAATTATCTAAACGGACACCATCAATTGAGGGAGTTAAATTTCCTCCTGTTATCGCAATAACTGCATCTTCTTCAAATAATAATTTAGGCCCATAGATTGTAATTTCTAAGGCAGGGGCATTCTCTTGATTCCCCACCAATAAATTTGCTGCTCTCAGTGAAAATTTATCGACTGCTCCTCCTACAGGTACTCCAATATCTTGATACCCTATTCTTCCAATATCCTGAATAGTTGTGTATGTGCCAGGATCTAATACAGTTATCACAATGTTATCTCCTCTAAAACATAGTCACCATTTTCAAAACTTTCTTTTATAAGTTCAAACTCTGATTCATTATCTAAAGACTGAAACCTTACTAAATCTCCAGGTAGCAAAAGAGCTGGTTTAGATCTAGTAAAGTTGAATAATTGAATTGGGGTTCTCCCTATAATCCTCCAACCCCCCGGAGTATCACTAGGATATATTCCTGTTTGAGACTCAGCAATTGCAACTGATCCTGTCGGAATCGTAACTCTAGGGGATTCGAGACGTGGACAGTGTAAGGCTGAGTCAAGTCCTCCTAAATAAGGGAATCCAGGGCTAAATCCTATCGAGTAAACTTTGTAATCCTTACCTGTGTGGGTTTTGACAATTTCATCCAAAGACAATCCTGTTATAGATGAAACCGATTCAATATCAGGACCATATGAATTCCCGTAAAATGTTGGAATCACAACTATTTTTTTAGCAGAATACGTATCGCAATTATCTTCATCTAACACATTTTCCACAAATCCTTTTATAGACAAATAATCAATAACAAAAGGATCATAATGTATTGTTATTGATATGTATGAAGGAACTACCTCTATAACTCCCGTCCAGTTTTTTTCATCTATTAGATTTGATAAAAAATGTACTTTATCATTTATTTTAGGAGATATTTGAGTGCCTAAATAAACATTAATAGCAGAATCTCCCATCATTCTAAAATAAGGAATTTCTTCTATTTGTTCTAACTCATTTTCACTCATACGATCTCCGAAATTGATTTTATTATTATGCCTTCAGATACAAAAGCTTCATTTAAAGATTTCGCTATATGTGAAGCTCCTTTAGTATCGCTATGTATGCAAATACTATCAGCTTCTAAAGGCAATAGAGTACCATCAATTGTCTCAACTGTACCTTCTTTAATTATTCTTAAACTTCGTTCAATCACCTCAGATATATCAGATATTACAGAGCCTTCAACAGAACGTGAAACTAAAGTTCCGTCTGAGTTAAAAGCACGGTCTGCAAAAACTTCTTTAGCTACTTTTAACCCCATTGAATCCGCTATATTAATCCATTTAGAACCTGATAAAGCTAATAATATTACATCCGGCTGAGTATCCAAAATAGCCTGACATATTACTTTAGCTTGATCATCATTTCCAACAGCTTGATTGTACATAGCTCCATGAGGTTTTACATGTTGAAGTTTTTTTGAAGAGGTAAAGGCAGTTAACGCACCTATCTGGTAGATAACGTCATTAAGGATTTGATCTGAAGAAATTTGCATATTTCTTCGACCGAAACCAACCAAATCAGGATATCCCGGGTGTGCTCCAATAGAAACATTATTTTTTTCAGCCAAGTTAACTGATTTCTTCATCCATGTAGGATCTCCTGCATGGAACCCGCAAGCAATATTAGCAGAAGTGACATATTTAATTATCTCTTCATCTTCTCCGATTTTATACACCCCAAACCCTTCACCCATATCACAGTTAATATCAATAGATACCAAAACATTCCTCTCATTGCAGTGGAGCGGGAGAAGGGGTTCGAACCCTCGACATCTTGCTTGGGAAGCAAGTGCTCTACCTCTGAGCTACTCCCGCCTTATTTATGTAATCCCAGCTAGTAATTTAAACATTTAAATTATTATTTTTAATTACGAAATTACCCAGAATCTCATTTTAATACCAAATTCTTTTTTATGTAAATAATTTAATCATTGGTATTGATTTATAAATTATATGTTATAATTCATAAAAGTGTTGATTTGAAAGTCAGCTTGCGGACACTTTAAAAAAACCTGCTAAAAGGCAAAATTATTTATTGTGTCCGTATATCGAAAGGTATGCGGATTTTTTATTGGCACTTCTTATATATAAAGTATTTAAAACATAATAAGGAGGTCATAATGGCTGGAATAAATGGCATCGTTAATGCCACAAAAAAGAAACTAGGACTAGGAACACTCGCACTTCATTCAGGACAGAGCCCTGATCCTTCAACTAATGCTCGCGCTACACCAATACATGCAACAACTTCGTATGTATTCAATGATACTGATCATGCTGCGAATCTATTCGGATTAGGTGAATTCGGATATATCTACAATAGACTACATAACCCCACAACAGATATCTTGGAACAAAGATTAGCTGCATTAGATGGAGGGGTCGCAGGAATAGCATTTGCGTCAGGTTCTGCAGCAATTACAGCTTCAATTCTGACACTGGCACATTCCGGACAAAACATCATTTCTTCAACAAGTTTATATGGTGGAACATGGAATTTATTTACTACCACATTCAAAAGCCTTGGTATTGGAGTTAAATTTTTCAATCCCGATAATCCTGAAGAGATAAAAGAATTAGCAGATGAGAATACAAGATGTGTATATTTTGAAAGTGTCGGTAACCCTAAAAATGATGTACCTGACATTAAAAAAATCACAGATATAAGCCATGATCTTGGTCTACCAACAATTTGTGACAACACTGTTTTAACTCCTGCAATATTTAGACCAATTGAACACGGGGTCGATATAGTTGTGCACTCAACAACTAAATTTATCGGTGGTCATGGAGTCCATATTGGAGGAGCTATTGTTGATAGCGGAAATTTCAAATGGGCAGACGATCCAGAAAAATGGCCTGAATTTTGTGGACCTTCCGAGTCATATCACGGATTAGTTCTTGAAGAAGCCTTAAGGCCTTTAGGTAATATTGTTTACACTCTTCACGTACGAGTTCATTGGTTAAGAGACACTGGTGCCACTATGAGTCCATTTGCGGCATGGTCAACTTTATTAGGAGTTGAAACTCTTCATTTAAGAATGCCCAGGCACTGTGAGAATGCATTAAAAGTTGCAAAGTATCTTGAATCTCATGAAAAAGTGGCATGGGTCAATTATCCAGGACTTGAAGGCCATTCTCATCATGAAAATGCTAAGAAGTATCTACCTGATGGTGCTGGCGCTATATTAGGATTCGGCATTAAAGGTGGTAAAGACTCAGCAGTAAACTTTATAAATAATGTAGAACTTGCAAGTCATTTAGCTAACATTGGTGATGCAAAGACATTAGTCATTCACCCTGCATCAACAACTCATAGTCAACTTAATGAAGATGAGCAAAAAGATGCCGGAGTAAATCCAGAATATATCAGAGTATCTGTTGGAATAGAGGATGCTGACGATATTATTGCCGATTTTGAACAAGCTTTAGGAAAAAGTTAATAATTAAAGGGGCTAGCATTACGCTAGCCCCGTATAAATAATATGGTAAAAGAAAATTACGATTCCGACCTTTTAAGAACAGGTGAAACATCACGACATCTGAAAATATTCACATCCAATGAAACCTTTCAGTTAGCATCAGGCGAAGAATTAGATTTTTTAAATGTTGCTTATGAAACGTATGGAAATTTAAATCAAGATAAGTCAAATGCGATTTTAATATGTCATGCCGTGAGTGGTGATTCACATGTAGCTCAGCACGATAATGATGACTTGCCTGGATGGTGGGATATTATGGTTGGTCCGGGCAAACCTATTGATACAGACAAATATTTTGTAGTCTGCAGTAATGCCATAGGCGGATGCCAAGGGTCCATAGGACCAAACTCAATCAACCCTAATACAGGAAAGGAATTTGGACCATCATTTCCTAATATAAGAATAGAAGACATGGTGGGGGCTCAAAAATTATTAATAGATAGCTTGGGAATAGACAAATTACTGTCCGTAGTCGGAGGGTCGATGGGTGGATTCCAATCAATCCAGTGGGCAAGGCAATATCCTGAAAAGGTTGCTGGAGTAGTAGGACTTGCCACATCACCTCGTTTAACCAATCAGGCTTTAGCGTTTGATATTGTGGGTAGAAACTCGATAATAACTGATACTAGGTTTAATCAAGGTAATTATTATCAATCAGAAGATAAACCTGAAGACGGTTTGGCAATAGCCCGAATGCTAGCTCACATCACATACATTTCTAAAGATTCGATGAAGAGAAAATTTGATGTTTCAAGATATGAACCACAAGAAATATCAACAATATTTGAAAAGAGATTTTCTGTAGGCTCTTACCTTGCACATCAAGGATCAAAATTTGTCAGCAGATTTGATGCAAATAGTTATATAACTTTGTCGACAGCTATGGATTATTTTGATATCGGAGATTCTTTATCAGAAATCAAAAAAAGTCTACAGGGAACAAAATGTAAATGGTTATTTGTAAGCTTCTCAAGTGACTGGCTATATCCTCCATTTCAATCAGAAGAGATTGTAGATTCATTAATAAGCTTAGACAAACCTGTTTCATATTGTAATATCGAAAGTGATGCTGGTCATGATGCATTTTTACTCGAGAATGAAATAGAACAATATGGGAAAATGACCGAATCTTTCTTAGAAAATATTTCTGGAAGTAATACTAATCAAATAAAGAAAAATTCCAAACCTTCAACAACAAATATTTTCTTTGATGAAAGAATTGATCTCAATTTCATAGCTGACCTTATTAATGAAGGTGATAGAGTCTTGGATTTAGGTTGTGAAAATGGTGATCTCTTAAACGAATTAAAGAAGAAAAATTGCAAAAAGCTTGTAGGCGTAGAAATAGATGAATTCAAGGTAAGTGAAGCAATTGATCAAGGATTGGAAGTAATAAACTGCGATATCAATACCGGACTAAAAAGATTTACAGAAAACCAATTTGATGTCGTTGTACTTTCACAAACCTTGCAATCAATAAAAGATGTGGAAAAAACAATTCAAGAAATATTAAGAATATCCAAAAAAGCTGTTATATCATTCCCTAATTTTGCATATAAACCTCTTCGAGATATGCTCTTTAACGAAGGTAAAGCTCCTAAATTAGAAGGAAGATACGGATATAATTGGTATAATACTCCTAACAAAAGATTCCCAACAATTTTAGACTTTCAGGAATTTTGTGACTCAAAATCAGTAAATATAAATAATAGTTTTTATCTGGATACAGAAAATAAAGAAATAGTTAAAGATGATCCCAATCTAAATGCTGACACAGCTATTTTTGTACTAAGCAAAAAGGATTAATGATGAAATTAAAAAATAAAGTAGCCATTGTGACCGGATCCGCACTAGGAATAGGTAAAAGTGAGGCTGAATTATTTGCAAAAGAAGGTGCGAAGGTAGTCGTTAGTGACATACTAGATGAAGAAGGCGAAAAGGTAGCGGAAGGAATTAAAAAAAATGGTGGGAATTGTTTCTACGCTCATTTAGATATATCAAATGCAAAAGACTGGGATGATGTAGTCTCTAGGACTCTCTCAGAATATAGTCAGATAGATATATTGTTAAATAATGCTACAGTATTTGGTCCATCCAATAATCCTCTGGGTACAAATCAAGATTTGTCTGAAGAAGACTGGAACAAGGTAATGGAAATAAACGTTAAAGGCATATTTTTAGGAACTAAAAGATGTATTCCTGAAATGATTAAGAATAAGAAAGGATCCATTATCAATACTTGTTCTTCCTCTGCGACTTTTGGCCAACTAGGAGTAGTCCCAGTTTATAATGCGTCAAAAGGAGCTATAAGATCTTATACAAGATCTTTGGCTGTAGAATACGGTTCAGAAGGAATAAGGGTAAATTCAATAAGTCCGGGTCCGATAAAAACACGGATGAACTTAGAATTGATAAAAAATGAAGGACCTAGCGAAAGGATTCAAAAAAGAGTCGCTCTACGAAGAGCAGGTGATCCAATTGAAGTCGCACAAGGGGCTGTTTTCCTTGCATCAGATGATGCATCTTTTGTGACTGGGGCCGATTTGGTAATAGATGGTGGATTAACGATTCACGGATAGGAAAAAATCATTACATATATGCTAGACTCACTTTATAAGTCTTATGGAGTATAGTGATGCGTCTCGAAAATAAAGTAGCAATAATAACCGGTTCCGCAAATGGTATGGGAAAAGCTGAAGCAGAAAGATTTGCCAAAGAGGGGGCAAAAGTTGTAATCGCAGATATTGTAGAAGATTTAATGTTAAAAGTTGAATCTAGCATCATAGAAAATGGTGGAGAAGCAATATCGATTAAACTAGATATCACAAAAGAATCAGACTGGAAACAAGCTATATCAAAAACCATTGAAACTTACGGAAAAATTGATATTTTAGTTAATAACGCTGGAATTGGACTTTTTGAAATGGACCCATTGAGCGTAGACGCCTGGGATACATTTATGGATGTAAATGCTAAAGGTGCGTTTCTCGGAATGAAATATGCGATCCCTGAAATGATGAAAAATGGAGGCGGGTCAATTGTTAATATAGTTTCCATGTCAAGTTTTGTTGTTCATCCGGTAATACACATTGGTTACAATGCTTCAAAAGGAGCCTCTCGAATAGCATCAAAAGCAGTGGCAGTAAAATATGCAAAAGACAATATTAGAGTAAACGCGATACACCCTGGGATAATGCCTCCCATGAGCACAAGCAAACAAAGTATCGATCCAGACCTAATAAAAGGTTACGCAAAAATGATCGAAGACACCCCAATGGGAAGACGAGGGAAAGTTGAAGAAGTAGCAAATGCTGCTTTGTTTTTAGCTTCAGACGAAGCATCTTTTATTACAGGAGCGGATCTGGTTGTGGATGGAGGCTTTACCGCAATCTAAATTAGATTTCTATATACCTTAATTTCCGTTTCTAGTAATAACAAATGAAGATCTGGTAATTGATAACTACCAATTAGCCAATAAAAAATATGCTAGACTCGCCTATATATAACACTACGGAGTGTATTCATGCGTCTCAAAAATAAAGTAGCAATCATAACTGGTTCTGCAAATGGTATGGGCAAAGCTGAAGCAGAAAGATTTGCTAAAGAGGGAGCAAAAGTTGTAATCGCAGATATTGTAGAAGATTTAATGTTAAAGGTTCAATCTAACATCATAGAAAATGGTGGAGAAGCAATATCGATTAAATTAGATATCACAAAAGAATCAGACTGGAAACAAGCTATATCAAAAACCATTGAAACTTACGGAAAAATTGATATTTTAGTTAACAACGCTGGAATTAGTGGATCAGGAAAAATGGATCCATTGAGTGTAGACGCCTGGGATAGATATATGGATGTAAATGCTAAAGGTGCATTTCTTGGAATGAAATATGTAATCCCTGAAATGATGAAAAATGGGGGTGGGTCAATTGTTAATATAGTTTCCATGTCAAGTTTTGTTGTTCATCCGGTAATACACATTGGTTACAATGCTTCAAAAGGAGCTTTTCAAATAGCATCAAAGGCAGTTGCAGTAAAATATGCAAAAGACAACATTAGAGTAAACGCCATACATCCCGGAGTAATGCCTCCCATGAGTACAAGCAAACAAATTACTGACCCAAAAGTAAAAGCAGATTATGAAAAAATGTTCATAGCTACTCCCATGGGAAGACGTGGAGAAGTTGAAGAAGTAGCAAATGCTGCTTTGTTTTTAGCTTCAGACGAAGC
>CETH01027921.1_pt1 | contig 18115 bp, 15 predicted proteins | sample 361461 | NCBI WGS metagenome assembly CETH01 (sample SAMEA2622695, study PRJEB7988) | marine metagenome | isolation source: saline water (ENVO:00002010), including
GGTTATGAGCCCGACGGGATTTCCTAGCTACCCCACCCCGCTACGTAATTACTAGAATATATCAGACTCCGGATTTACCTCTAAAATAGGCTTGATATAAAATCTTGTCAAAACAAAATAATTACTTTTTACGTCTATAAATTACTGAGATTAAAGACAACACGCCAACTGTAAATAATAAATTAGGCGCAAATAGCATTGAATCATCACTATCTTCTTCTTCTGAGGATGATGAAAGCTTTTCACTAATTGTTAATTCTAAAGGTAAAGTGTTGTCAGTCCTTTTGCTATTTGGCTCATCAGTCTGTTGTTTGAAATCTACATGTATTTTTAGATTCTTATCTCCATTTGAAGGATTATCCCAGTTTAATATGACTGGAACCGAACTGAAGCCACGAACACCCTGCTCAACAACGAATTCGTCAATCACTCTGGAGCCTTGATATAGCGATACTCCAAAAACTCCTGTACTTTTACCTCCATTGTTATTTACAGTTAGTTGAATAACAATTGGAATACCTTCCTGAAGATCTGAAGGTTGTAAAAGAGCAAAAGGCTTGTTATTTATGAGAACATCATCTATACTAATAGATAAATCCGTTAATCTCTCTGGAGGTTCATCAATAACAATAATAGAAGTAGCTGATGCAAAACCATCTCCTGGAGGTATGGAATTAGCCTTTATACTAAACGTTTCTTCTACGCCTAAATCATCCTCAAAATTAATTGGTCTCAAAACAATTTCCAAAACTTCAGATTGACTAGGATCAAGTGTAATTCCAGTATACTCTTTATCTTCTTTTTCTACTCTAATTGTCCAATCTTGTCTTGAAGTTGAGATCTCAAATTCAAAAGTATCTCTATCACTACCCTCATTTCTAATATTAATTTTAAACTTGTAATACCCATCTACGTCTAATTCATAAGGATCAATAGAAATTTTATCTGGAACTGAAAAAAAAGATACACCGTAAGTTCTTACTGTAACTTCTAATTTAACTTCTTCAAATATATTATCATTGCCTGTTGAGGTTACTCTAGCTACAAACTTTTCAGAAGACCCTCCTGTTGCTGATACTGGAGCTTCAACACTAATTCGGACAGTTTGACTTTGACCCATCTCTAACTCAATAGAAGAATCTGAAAGAATAGTAGCTTCCCAACCAGAAGGCAAGTCCGAATCATCTAAAGTAAGCAAAAAAATATCCTTTGTGTTTCCTGCATTTAATATATTAAATGAAAATACTGTCTTACCTCCTTTAGGTAATTGACCATTAGGGCTATCTGATTCGTCAAAATTAATTTCGAGCCCATACTGATCAACTTCCAGATAATAAGATAAACGTGAAGTCCAAGTGTTTCCATTAACATCTTTTACTGAAACTTTAATGAAATAATTTCCTGATTCTATATTGTTATCTTCTTGATACCACCAATATCCCTGAATATATTGGGCATAAGAATGCCTTCTTTCCATTTCAATTGAATCTCTAAAAACTCCTCCGCCATCTACTCCTTCAATTTCAATAACTGCTGAAGAGGTATCAAAATTTTCTTCTCCAAGTGCATTAGTTGCTGTTAATCTAATAAATAATGAATCTTCATTAATTTCATCAACTCTATTATTCACAAAATCAGTTGTATTAGTATCTATATCAATATATTTTAAATCCAAAATAAATGAGGAGGGGAAGTCTGAATTCGCTGCTTTAATCCATACCGTTCTGTTTTCAGTATCTGGTGCCCATGTTATACTTGTCTCTAAATTAATTCCAAGTGTTGAATATGGGGGTACTCCGTTCGGAAAAAAACTTTGATCTATTTGTGAACTCTCAAGATCCATCGTATAATTCTCATTTAACCAATTATATTGTCCTCCCTCAAAACCTGCTGTCTTACTTACCTCGTCAACTGAGATATTACTATATTCTCCGAAATATTCAATATAAAGTGTTGTTCTAAAACTAATTTCTTGAACATTTGTTGATTCAACCCAAAAACTATAACTATATGTATCACCTATTTCCAAAGGTGAATTCATAAACATTTCCCAGTAAGCTAATGGAAAAAAAGTATTGGCTTGATTAGGATCATCACTGCATCTCCAATATTTTGGATTTGATCCTGATGGTGTCTCCACTGTTAAATCATATTGATTGCCTACTCCATCACGATCCAAGAAAAATTCAGTATCTGCATACTTCTCTGCTTCAGTCGGACTTGAAAATAATAACAAAATTCCGAGTAAACATAATGAGTACCAGATAGCTCGCATGATAACTTATTCAATTAATGATAATATTAAAGTTTTGTTAAAAACAAACTAATCAAAAAGATTAATACCTCCTCCAGTAGAAACTATTTCTGAATTTTCAGAAATTAACTCGCCTCTCCTATATACTTTGTGAGGAAATATAGCGTCCCAATCCTCAAAAGGTGACCAATTAGATTTTGAATGTAATCTATCAATATTAATCTTTTCCGAATTTTTAAAATCTATAAACATAAAATCTGCAGGCTGCCCTTCTGCAATACGGCCTCTTGTTAAACCAAGACGATCTGCAGGAGCTTCTGCCATACTGTTTACTAATCTGCTCAAATCTAAACGCTTCTCCACCACTTCCTGTAACATTAAGGGTACCATTGTCTCTACACCTGGCATACCTGATGGAGGGGCATCAGATTTTTTCTCTTCAATTGTATGTGGAGCATGGTCACTTGCTAAAATATGAATTGTGCCATTTCTATAAGCATCGTAAAGATTATGATTATCTGAAACATTTCTCAATGGCGGATCTACTTTGCAATCTAAAGAACTACAATTATCTAAATTTAATAAAAGATGGTGAGGGCAAACTTCTGTGGAAGATAATGCTGGAAGATTTTTTAAGCCATTAGAAGTTGATAAATGCGCTACATGCAAATATTCTGATGAAGGCATCTCTGAAAGACACTTTTCTTCAGCAATTAAACGATTTTGTGTATGGTCTGATAACTTTTCAAGAGGATTATCATGCATATAATCTGGATGCTCACAATGTATTACTAATGGTTTATTTGTTTTATCTAAAACTTCTTTAGCCAACCTAAAATAATCTTCTGATGATACACCATAAGGATATAATTTCCAAAAAGCTGCAGGAACTGTATCAAACCATTCGTGGTCTGTTAAACCTTCCTCAACATTAATTCCTATACCAAAATCAACAACTGATTTAGTCTTGGCTATTTTCTCTTTTTCTTTGAACAATGAAAAATTAGATGTAAATGGATTAGTGTTAGGCATATCTACTACTGCTGTAACACCACCACAGGCTGCTGACTCAGAACCTGTCTTCCAATCCTCTTTATGAGGATAACCAGGATCTCTGAAATGAACGTGCATATCCATTGCTGCTGGCAAAATCAAACCATTAACTTTTTCTCTATTTGGATCTAAATTCGTTTTTTTAACTGAAGAAATGTAGCCATTATCAACTTCAATTGATACATCAACTAATCCTTGATTGGAAATCCATGCTCTGCCCTCGAAAACTGACATTATTCTTTTTCTCTATTATACAAATAAAAGGTTGAAGTATAAACATCTTCTGTTCGACTTTTTACTTTCATATTAAACTTTGTATCTTCGAAAGTAGCATTGTCTTTAGTTGTAATTGTTAAAGTGAAATTAGCATAATCTCCTGAGGATAAATTCAAAAAAGTAACATTATTTTCATTATCATAAAAAACATACTTTTGAAAATCACTATAAGTATCATTAATTTGTCTTGATTCTAAACTCAAATTTACAAAATTTACACTAAAAGAAATAGTAACATTTTCTATTTCATCGAAACTAATAGAAAGATTCTCCCAACCATCCTCTTCGCCATTATTCCAAATTTTTATTGAAGTAGTATTTGTTTCTCCAGAATACTGAAAAAATTCACTGTCATCTGAATCTATATTTATAGAGAATGGCGAATCTACTGTGAAAATTGGTGATGGAGTGAATGTTGTAAAGAATAATAAACCTGTAATTATTCCAACTAATATTCTAGGTGTTCCTAATTGAGAAATTTCTTCAGAGGGGGGCGGATGATAAGTTCCTAAAAAATAAATCAGTAAAGCATAGACTGCCCAGCCCATATAAGGCGGTCCAAAGCCAGGAATTCCGTAAATTGTCATAAAAACAAGAGAAATAATTACAATAAATGATAAAATATTAGCTTTTGGACCAAGAAGTGAGCGTGCAATATGGCCTCCATCTAGTTGCCCTGCAGGCATAAGATTTAACGCAGTTACAAAAAAACCAGTCCAACCTGCAAGAACTACTGGATGTGAAAGATAATCACCCGAAGAAGGATTCAAATTTTCTGAAATTGAAAAAAGTAACTCAAAGAAAAAAGATGAACCAAGAAATAAGGAATCTCCAGAATCTACTGGTGCAGATACCGCATATAATTCAGTTAACCAAAAGCCAAGAAGTGTGACAGGAATGGCAACTAAAAGGCCTGCAATAGGTCCACTTGCTCCGACATCTAATAGGGCCTTCCTATTTGGTATTGGTTCCCTTATTGAAATAAAGGCACCCATTGTTCCAAAGGGAAAAATCATTGGAGGCATAGGCAAAAAGAAAGGTAATGATGCATCAAGATTATGTTTTCTTGCATAATAATAATGGCCCATTTCATGAGCCCCAAGGATTAACATTAAGGGTAAAGAAAATGTCAAAAAGCCCATGAAAAATATTGATGGACTTAATAGTATTCTAAGCCACCACCAGTTCATATCAATTATAGATGAATCAGCATAAGAAGCCCACCACATCGACCCGGCCCATGTTGTTGTAAAAAAAGTAGCAAAAAGGAGATAAAAATTAATTTTACCTTCATAATAATCAAAGGAAGGCTGTGGAAGAATAACCAAAATCAATTCACTACCTGTTCGCCGTAACATTGGGAATAGACGGCCAGCCCCAAAAGTATTCGCTACTTTAAGTGCTAGACGTAATTCCTCAAATTTTCTTTCTAAATTTTCAGGTTCTTTAACAAAGAATAAGTGTGCATTACCATCCCACTTACTATCTTCTACTTGCCAATTAAGACCTTCAATAAATTTCTTTATGGATTTAGACATTTAAATTCCCAATTCCCTTTTTGCAATTGTTGTTGCTTTATTAGATAATTTAGAAGGTGCATATAGTCGGCATCTCCAGTGATCAAACTGTGCCTCATATAAATTTTTTATTATAGTTGACATATTACTCGCATAATCTAAATTTCCGTCTTCTTTAATAATCCTAACTTTCATTGCCGATACTACTTTTAAAGGAGGTAAATCCATAAAAATTTCTAAATTAGAAATATTTAATTTTTCAGCAATTGATGATTCTAAATTTTCAACATCTGATTGAGTTATTCCCATTTCTTCAGTTTCATCTTTGGTAAGACTAATTACTCTCTTAATTATTTTTCTATTTTCAAAATTATTAACTAACTTTTTTGAAATACCGCCGGCTAAATTTAATTTTGAAAGAAATTTATGATCTGTATAAGAAATAAAATCATCATATGAAAAAATATCCTCATTAATTGCTAACTTTGTAGCTCTGGCTAGCATTAACTCTGCACCTCTTGAAAAGGGATGAAAATAAACTGTTGGAAACATAATTGAGCGAGAAGTCAAGAATGTTTCAACAACTGGTAAGCTACTTTCATTAATCACTAGTTCATTATCATTAATAGACATTTTTGTAATTAATCTACCTGTATCTACACCCGTTTTTACTCCTGTATAATAAGAATCACGAATAAGATAATCAAGGCGATCTGCATCAATATCTCCTGAAATTAAAGAACCATATTTATGTGTCCCTTTAATTAAATCACATATTTCATTATTATCTATTCCTTCATTATTAAATATTTCTGTAATTTGACTATTCTGAATTATATCTTGCGTTACATCTACATGATCTTTTCCAAAAGGCAACTCATCGGCCAGATGTGAATAAGGCGAGTGGCCTAAATCATGAAGTAATCCTGCAATAGAGACCAGTGCTATTTCATCATCAGGCACTCCTGCTTGCTTAGCCATTTGAGAAGCTAAATGGCTTGTTCCTAAACTATGCTCAAATCGTGTATGATTTGCTCCTGGATAAACTAAATTTGCTGAACCTAATTGTTTAATCCAACGCAACCTTTGGAATGGACCAGTGTCGACTAATGAAGATTCTAAAGGATTTAAATCAATGTAATCGTGTATAGAATCTCGTACCCTACGCATATAATATACTTGATAACGAGGTTCATAAAATAAGTTGTCTATATTTGTGTTCCACCTTCTCCCAAAAAGGGGAATTTAAAGACAATGGCCCAAAGCTTATAATGGCAAAATTCATTGTAAAAAATGAGTATGAATATTTCCGGAAAAGTTGATAACATAGGTCCTGATGAAGTAACTGAATGTCCGGAATGTAAATCTGAGCATATTGTACATGATTACAAGCGTGGTGAAGTGACTTGCAGTAATTGTGGCCTTGTTGTTGATGACCAAGTTATTGATCAGGGACCCGAATGGAGAGCATTCGATTCTGAACAAAATGAGAGACGATCTAGAAGTGGAGCTCCTATGACTGTAATGATTCATGATAAAGGACTTTCAACGGACATTGGATGGGGAGGACGAGACATTAACGGCAATAGTGTCCCAACTAAGAATAGGGCTCAAGTTTATCGAATGAGAAAATGGCAAAATAGAACTAGAGCTTCAAACTCAGCTGATAGAAACTTAGCCCAAGCGCTTAATGAATTGAATAGATTAGCGTCTAAAATTGGTTTACACAGGCAAGTAAGGGAGGAAGCTGCTATGCTTTATAGAAGAGCTGTACAAGAAAATCTTGTTCGAGGACGATCTGTAGAAGGTGTTGCTGCTGCTGCATTATATGGTGCATGCAGACGCTGTGAAGTGCCAAGGACCCTTACTGAAATAACTCAGGCTTCAAGAGCATCAAAGAAAGAGGTTGGAAGAACTTATAGATATATTTCTAGAGAATTAAAATTAAATCTTCACCCTGCATCTCCATCAGTTTACATTGTTCGCTTTTGTAGAGAATTGAAATTACCTGGAGATGTGGAAAATACTGCAATAAATATACTTAACCAAGCAATAGCTGCCGAATTGACATCAGGTAGAGGTCCGACTGGTGTTGCTGCTGCCGCGATATATATTGCCTCAGTTGTACATGATATTAGAAAAACACAAAAAACAATTGCTGATACAGTAGGTGTAACTGAAGTTACTATAAGAAATAGATACAAAGAATTAGCTAAAAATTTAGATATTGTAGTATATTTGTGAGGCCTTTTTGAAATATAGTAGACGTGATAATAACATTTATCACATTCGTTTAGAAAATGAAGATGATCTATATCATCTAAATTTATTATTGAGTGAGGGTGATCAAGTAAGAGCGCTTACTGAAAGAAGAGAATCTTCTCAATCTGATAGAATAAAAAAAGAAAGAGGTAAAAAACAAAAGATGAAACTAACAATTGATGTTAAAAATCTCGAGTATCAATCATTTGGTCAACGTTTTAGATGTCATGGCATTATTTCACTAGGTGAAAATAATCAAGGCCTTCATCACACCTTAATTCTAGAACCTGGAGATTCTTTTGATGTTAGAAAGGAAGAATGGCTTAAACATCACAAAGAACGCTTAAGAAAAGCCGCAAAACCAATTGTGACTGCTACAGCAATTGCAGTTGAAAGCGATTCAATAGTAATTGCTGAATTAAGAACATATGGAATCCGTGAATTAAAAACACTAAATAGAGAAGGAAGTGGTAAATCAACTGGTGGTGAAGAGTTAAATGATTTTTACAAAAGAGCAATAAAGCAAATCATAAAAGTTCACATAAAAAATTCTGTTATTGTTATAGTAGGTCCTGGATTTTTAAAAGAAGATTTTGCAGATGTTGGAAGATCAAAAGCTAGTGAAATATTCAAAGGATGTGTAATTGAAAACTCTGGCCAAGGTGGAATGGCTGGAATTCATGAAGCTATTGGAAGGGGAGATTTACCTAAAGCTGTTGCTCAAATTAAAATTCAGGAAGAAATGGCCGCAGTAGAAGCACTCAAAGGAGCAATCGCTAAAGATTTGGGAACATATGGCAAGAAAGAAGTCAAGATGGCTGTTGAGAGTGGAGCTGCAGATACTATGTTACTTATCTCAGAAAAAACAAAGGAAAATGAAGGATTAGAATTACTAGCTTTAGCCCAAAAGAACAGAACTAAAGTAATAGAAATTTCCTCACATCACCACGGTGGTGAAATGCTCCTTGGACTAGGAGGAACTGCAGTCATCCTTAGATATAAATTAACATAAATTCTTTTAGAGGGGAGGTTGTAAGGATTATATGATGCCAGGCATGGGGCGTATGAATCCCCGTATGATGAAAAAATTGCAAAAACAGTTGCAAAGTGCTACAGAAGAATTAGATGCAACTGAAGTTATTATACGAACAAAAGACAAGGAATTGTACTTCAGTAATCCTTCTGTAAGTGCAATGAATATGATGGGGCAACAATCATATCAAGTTGTAGGAGAACCTGAAGAAAGAGAGCTAGGCAGTAGTGAGGAAACTACAAATATACCTAGTGAAGACATAGAATTAGTAGCATCTCAGGCTGGTGTTTCAACTGAAAAAGCGAAAGAAGCTCTTGAGGATTGTAACGGAGAGCCTGCCGAAGCTATTATCAAATTAATGAGTGAATAATATGGATTTTGCAGAAAGCGAAGATCAGAAAATGATACGAGACATGGTCCGTGATTTTGCGGAAACTGTAGCCGGACCTACATGTAATCAGAGAGATAAGGAACAAAGACCTCCCATTGATGAATTTAAACAATTTGCAGAACTTGGCGTCGCTGGTATGACCATACCAGAGGAATATGGAGGACAAAAGTTAGATGATATTTCAGAAGCTATTGTAGTTGAAGAATTATCGCGTGTTGATCCTTCACTAGGAGTAATGGTTGCAGTTCATGTTGGATTATGTTCTATGACGCTTGTTTTAAATGGAAATGAAGAACAAAAGAAAAAATATTTGCCTAAACTTGCATCTGGTGAATATTTAGGCGCATATTCTCTAAGTGAGGCTGGATCTGGAACTGATGCTGCCGCTATGGTTGCACGTGCCAGTGATGATGGAGATGTTTTCACTCTAAATGGAGAAAAAATGTGGGTCACCAATGGAACTACGGCAGATTTGTTTGTTCTTTTTGCTAAAGTTACCGACCATCCTGATTATGGAAAGAAAAAGCATGGTGGTGTAACTTGTTTCATTATTGAGAAAGGATTTGAAGGATTTAAAATAGGTAAAAAAGAAGATAAATTAGGCATTCGTTCAAGCGATACCTGTACCCTAATCCTTGACAATTGTAAAGTTCCAAAAGAGAATGTTTTAGGAGATGTCGGAAAAGGTTTTGCTATTGCAATGAATGCCTTAGATAATTCAAGAATAGGTATTGCTGCACAGGGGCTAGGTATTGCTCAAGGTGCATATGAGGCTGCAGTCAAATATTCAAAAGAGCGTGAAACTTTTGGAAAACCAATAGCAGCCCATCAAACAATTGGCAATTATTTAGCAGATATGGCTGTGAAAATAGATGCTGCAAGACTTCAAGTTTACAAAGCTGCATGGGCAAAACAACAACACTATGAACATGGTGCTGATAGGCATACTTTAGAAGCTTCATTTGCAAAATTAAATGCCGGAGATACTGCAATGTGGGTTTCAGAAAAAGCGGTCCAAGTATTAGGCGGATATGGTTATACTACTGAATTTCCTGTTGAAAGATTTTTTAGGGATGCAAAAATAACTCAAATATATGAAGGAACACAAGAAGTTCAACGATTAGTAATTGCACGGGAAATTGGAAAATAATGGGAAAACTTTTATGAGTGTGTTTGTAAACTACTTTACAGACTATTTTAGTCATCACACAAATTAATGGTGTAAATAATGCGTATAGGAATACCAAAAGAGAAAAACGAGAAAGAAACTCGTGTTGCCATTGTACCTGTTTCAGTTCCGAAATTGTTAAAATTGGGATTTGAAGTTGTAATTGAAAAGGGTGCTGGAGAAAATTCAGGATACTCTGATACTGAATATGAAGAAAAAGGTGCGAAAACTAAATCACTAGATGAAGTAATGAAATGTGAATTAATTGCATCTATTGATGTGCCTGATTTTAAAGATATGAAAAAAGGACAAATGCTAGCATGTGTTGCTGATCCTTTTAGAAATTTACAAAAAACAAAAAAAATAATAGAAGCTGGAATTACACTACTTTCTTTAGAGGTTATTCCTAGAAGATTATCTAAAGGACAATCAATGGATGTTAATTCTAGCCAAGACAATTTATCTGGTTACAAAGCTGCTTTGATGGGATCTCAACATATTGCAAAAATGGTACCTATGATGATGACCTCTGCAGGAACTGTAAGGCCTGCTAAGTTTGTAATTCAAGGTGCGGCTGTTGCTGGTCTTCAGGCAATCGCTACTGCAAAAAGATTAGGTGGAGCTATTCAAGCTATCGATGTAAGATTGGCTGCAAAACAAGATACTGAAAGTTTGGGTGCAAAATTCATAGATGTCCCTGGGTGGAAAGACGCTGAAAGTTCTAGCGGACATGCCTCTCTATTTACGGATAAGGACCTACAGAATGCTTTCGATAATGCATTAATGGATGCTGTGAAAGATGCTGACGTAGTTATTACTACTGCCAGATTATTTGGAGCAGACGCTCCAAAATTATTCTTTGGAAAAGAAAACAATGATAAAATAACGAAAGAAATGAAACAAGGTTCAGTAATTGTAGACATGAATACAGATACTGGAGGAAATATTGTTGGAAGTAAAGAAGATGAAATTATTGAAAAAAATGGAGTGACTATTATTGGAATTCCTATGCTTTGTAGATCTATACCTAATACTGCCTCGATGCTGTACTCAAATAATGTTACTAATTTTGTGACCGTTTTGGTAGATGAAGGAAACTTAGTAATAAATCAAGAAGAACAAGTTCTTACTGGAGATGAAGGTGGGATTTCAGCAGGTTATGGTGGAATTCTGATTGCAGAAGACGGAAAAATACATGATAATCATACTAAATTAATGGAGGCTATGAAGTAATGGAACTGATTACTCTTATTGGTGCTATAACTGTATTTATACTGGCTATCTTCCTAGGATTTGAACTTATTACAAAAGTTCCACCTACTCTGCATACTCCTCTTATGTCTGGAGCAAATGCAATTTCTGGAATAACAATTGTGGGTGCTTTGATTTTTGCTAATACTGATTTCAATGGTGGAGATCCAGGTTTCGCAGCATGGCTTGCATTTTTTGCACTAATTTTAGCTACAATCAATGTAGTTGGAGGATTTGCTGTAACTAACCGAATGCTGAATATGATTGCTGGAAAAAGAGGTGGAAAATAATGGATGCGGCTGTTTGGGATATAGGATATTTATTCGCGTCAATTTTATTTATTTTAGGTCTTAAAAAACTAGGCCATCCTCGTACTGCTCCCACTGGAAATTTGTATGGTTCAATGGGAATGCTAGTAGCTGTAATAGTTACAATTGCTCAAATGGATTTTGGTGAAACTAATAATTTCATATTAATCGGAGCTGGATTAGGAATTGGAGCATGTATTGGATATCTAATGGCTGTTCGCGTCCAAATGACTGGAATGCCTGAAATGGTAGCTTTATTCAACGGATTTGGAGGTGCTGCAAGTGCACTTGTTGCAGCATCAGAAGTATTTAGAAGAATAAATGAAAATGATCTACCTGAGGGTCTTGAGTTGCATGTTGCATGGACTGCAATTGGGCTCTCAGCATTAGTGGGTTGGGTAACTCTAACTGGAAGTTTACTTGCTATGATGAAGCTAAAAGGAGGTGTAGAAATATTTGGAACGTGGTATAGGACACCAACTTGGGGTCCAGAATGGCTAAACTACGTCAAAGGTTTGATTCTGATTTCAATTGTAGGATTACTCTACATGACCTTAGAAGAACCTGGAAATCAAGACTATGTTATAGCAATCATTGCTTTATCTTCTATTCTTGGAATTTTATTTGTACTTCCAATAGGAGGTGCTGATATGCCAGTTGTTGTTAGTTTACTTAATTCATTATCTGGTATTGCAGCTGCATTTACTGGATTTATAATCGGAAATAATGTACTAATTATTGCAGGTTCCATGGTTGGTGCTGCAGGATTAATTCTGACAAATATAATGTGTAAAGCAATGAACAGAGAATTGATAGATGTCTTATTCAAATCATTTGGAGGATCGGACAAAGAACAAGTTACAAGAACAAAAGTAGGTTCAGATCCGGAAGAAGTTGCAATGGTTTGTGATGGAATTTCAAAATGTGTAATAATTCCAGGATATGGAATGGCTGTATCACAATGTCAACATCAAGTTAGAGAGTTTGCTGACATTCTAGAAGCAAATGGTTGTGAAGTAAAATATGGAATACATCCTGTTGCAGGAAGAATGCCTGGCCACATGAATGTTCTTTTGGCTGAGGCTAGCGTTCCGTATGAGAAATTAATTGAAATGGATGATATAAATTCTGAAATGGGTGAATGCGACGTAGCACTCGTTGTTGGTGCAAATGATACTGTTAATCCTGCTGCAAGAAGCGGTGAAGGGCCATTAGCAGGAATGCCAATCATTGATGCGGACAAAGCTGGTGTTGTCGTAATTGTAAAAAGATCGTTATCAGTTGGTTATGCTGGAGTAGACAATGATTTGTTCTATGAGGACAAAACTATGATGCTATTCGGAGATGGTAAACAAATGATGACCGATTTAGTATCTTCGATGAAAGAACTCTAAAGCTTTTGTTGACCTTCGGATTGTATTCCAGAACTAACTTCAGCATCGCCTGTGATGCTTTTAATCTTATCTAGAGGAATTTCCAATTTGTTACTTCTAGCTGTGACTAATTGATTATAATGATTCGTAGCTGCCTGTAAACTATTACCCATCTCAGTCGTTTTCTTCTTATATTTTTCCCATTCTTGTGTGAAATTCTGAAATTGTTTCAAAACTTCTGATGTTCTTTGCTCTATTACAAAATTATTAACGGACTGATGTATCAAAGATAATATTGCGTATAAAGATAATGGAGAGCACAATAGTACTTGTTGTTTCAATGCATAATCAATTATTGTAGTATCTTGCTCATTGATAAAAGTATAAACTGACTCATTAGCAATAAAAAGTAAAACATAATCGAGAGTACCGGAAGAAGGATCAATATAATCTCGTGTTGTTACTTCCTTTATTCTTTTCTTTACATCCTTGAAGAATTTTTCTTTGTAAACTTTTTTAGCCTCTTTATCTTCTGAATCAAGATAGGCCTTGTAATTATCCAAGGGGAATTTTACATCCATATTTATTTTCTTTTCTTTGGGTAATTTAAAAGTAAAATCAGGATGTTTACTTGACTTAGTTGTGGTCTGCTGTTCATAACTTATACCTTCTTTGAGACCAATAAAATCAATTATGTCCTCTGCCATTCTTTCTCCCCAATCACCGCGACTTTTAGAACCTGCAAGAAGTAGGCTAAGTTTACCAGTTTTATCTCTCAGATCATCAGTTGCATTCTCTGAATCACGTATTCCTTTATTCAATTCTATAGATTCCTTCTCTATTGATTTTAGTCTTTTAGACATTTCTTCTAAATTTTTATCGATTAATTGTTTCTTATTCTCTAAATTAGTATCAGCTTTCTCTCTTAAATCTTGAAATTTATCATTAGCTATTTTAATGAATTTATCAGTATTAGAATTGGAAACTGCTTCGTTGATATCCAAGGCTAATGCCTTGAATCTATTTTCCATTTCCTCCTTGGATGTCTTGTTTTGATTCGCTAGTGTATAACCAATCCCAATTCCAAGAATTAGACTAATTATAATATAAATTTCAACCATTCTATCATACTAAGGAAAGGCAATTATTAATTATTATACATGGAAAGTTATCTAAAAGTCCTCCTTTGACAGGTAGTGAGAGTTGTCTTAGTTGAACCTCAACATCCGGGTAACATAGGAGCTGTAGCGAGAGCTATGGCTAATTTTGGATTAACGGATTTAGTAATGGTTAACGGACGTGAATTGGCAGATGAAAGTTATGCACGTTCTAAATCTGGAAGGCCGATTCTAGAAAATTCAAAACGTTACAAAACTATTGAAGAAGCTATTACTAATTGTGATATTGCTATTGGAACTAGTGGAATAAGGCCTGAAGGTGACAAAAGGTGGTATAGGGCGCCTGAAGATGTGAAAAAAATTAACGAAATCATTGCTGAAAGAAATAATCCTGCCCTACTTTTTGGGCGCGAAAATTATGGCCTTTATAGAGAAGAATTAGCTCTCTGTGAAGCAACTATTACTATTCCTACAAATCCTGAATATCCAATACTTAACTTGTCTCACGCAGTTTCAATCGTTCTCTATGAAATTAAGAGAAAAGAAAAAGTAAAAAGCATGAAAAGGCGAAAGACTGTTTCCCAAGATGATTTTGAACGTCTTGTTGATAGAATCATGGATTTACTAAAAAATAGTAGTTATCCTGAAAGAAGGTTAGATCGGTCCAAAACTACACTAAGAAGGCTTATATCTAGAGGAAATCCTGATGAAGGTGAATATGAAAATTTAATGGGCATTTTCAAAGCAATAAAGGAAGGTAAGAGATGACATATATCATGGTTACAGGCCCAATGGGTGCCGGAAAATCTACATTTATGAGAAGTTTACCAAAGCCATGGAGTAATTTTGAAATGCCTGAAAATGTACCGGATATGCTATTAGATCATGCTTGTAAATTAAACAATTTAATGTTTTACGAAATTGATGCGCCTACTGCCACTGGTAAAGTTTGGATAGATTGGCTCAAAATTGCAAATTTGCAGATTGTAGTGGGAAATGGTCTTGAAGAACCTGATCAGCATTTCATAGAATTATGGAATTATCTAGAGGAAAATACACCAAAAACAAAAAAAATTATTATATTAAATCGTATAGAAAAAATAACTGAAAAATGGAATAGTTATTCGAATAACAAAATTTTTTGTGTTGGAATGGGAAAAACAATTGATGAAGAAACTGCAGTGGCCTCAAAAAGTGATATTATGGCAGTTATAGATTATCTAAATAGTCATTATGAATAAAGAAAAAAAGGTTGAAAGTTTAGCATACTTACTTGATGCTGCAAGCAATATCTTTGGAGAAAAGAAATTACTTGAAATGCTTATTGCTGAAGGTGCCCCCAGAAATAAAAATCTTAAAGAAATTGTGAATGATGAAAAATTAAGGTTCTTACATTTAACAATGTCTCTGAAAAATTCTGATATCTTTCTGAATCATTTACAAACTAGACTTAGGGAAATAAGTGAAATTTCAAAAATAATAGATGTTGGAAATTCAGATTTAATTGAAAAATGGTTAAGTGATGAATGTAAACCTTGCCTAATTGAACATGTAATTGAAGGGTATGATGAAATTTACAAGATTTTGATTGAATTAGATGACAGATTATTGTGGCATGGCTGGCCCCTAATTGGAAAACTTCATGACCCTATAGAATAAAGAGAAAGAGAATTTATACCTATTTCGTTAGAGCGTTGAGTAAGAATGAGCGAAATGCACGTTTATCGATTCGGTCCAAACATGACTGATGGCAAAGCTGATATGAAAAACCTACTGGGTGGAAAAGGGGCAAATTTAGCTGAAATGGCTCTTTTAGATATACCTGTGCCTCCAGGTTGTACAATAACTACTGAAGTCTGTACTTTCTTTAATGATAATAACCAAAGCTATCCAGAAAAACTGGATGGACAATTGAAAAAAGCATTAAAAGATATTGAAGATAGAGTAGGTACTGTCTTTGGAGATTCTGAAAATCCTTTACTACTATCTGTGCGATCTGGTGCAAGAACTTCTATGCCTGGTATGATGGAAACTGTTCTTAATGTAGGATTAAATGATACAACCAGAGAAGGACTCATAACTCAAAGTGGAGACCCAAGATTTGTTTATGATGCTCAAAGAAGATTAATTCAAATGTATTCTGATGTTGTTATGGAAAAAGCATCTGGAATCGAACCTGAAGAAGGAATGGGAATTCGTAACCAATTAGAGCATGAATTGGAAAGAATGAAGGAACAGGAAGGTGTAACAGAAGATACAGGCTTATCTGCAGAAAATCTAAAAGATCTAGTAGAAATTTACAGAGGTAAAGTATTAGAAGTACTTAAGAAACCATTCCCTGAGGATCCTTGGGAACAACTTTGGGGAGCAATATCTGCTGTTTTCCATTCATGGGATGGGAAGAGAGCTAAGGCATATCGAAAAATAGAAAATATTCCTGAAGAGTGGGGAACTGCTGTAAATGTGCAAGCAATGGTCTATGGGAATCTTGGAGAAGATAGTGCTACTGGAGTAGCATTTACCAGAAATCCAGCTACTGGAGAAAATAATTTTTATGGTGAATGGTTAGCAAAAGCACAAGGTGAAGATGTTGTTGCTGGAATTAGAACTCCAAACCCATTGAATGAAATTTGTAGAACTGAACATACTGGTGATTTACTAAGTTTAGAGCAATCTGTACCAAATCTTTATGAGGAATTAAACACAATTAGATTAAATCTTGAAGATCACTATAGTGACATGATGGATATTGAATTTACTATACAATCTGGAAAACTATGGATGCTGCAATGTAGAATAGGAAAGCGCAATGGTCCTGCCGCTATTCGAATGGCCTCCGAAATGGTAAAGGAAAACAGAATAGATAGAAACACTGCAATTGGTAGAGTAACACCATCTCAATTAGATGAATTACTTCACCCTATTGTAGATCCTGATGTTGAAAAATCCACAGCACTTCTAGCTAAAGGTTTACCTGCTGGACCTGGAGGAGCAACTGGTAAAGCTGTTTTTACAGCTCAAGATGCTGTTGACTGGGCTGCTAAAGGTGAAAAAGTAGTACTAGTAAGAGAAGAAACAAACCCTGAAGATGTTGAAGGAATGAGAGCATCTGTGGCAATCCTAACTTCGCGTGGTGGAATGACTTCACATGCTGCTTTAGTTGCCAGAGGATGGGGGATGTGTTGTGTAGTAGGTGCTGGAGAAATGAAGGTAGATTCAATCAAAAAAGAATTTACTGTTGGAAATGTCACGATAAATGAAGGTGACGAAATTACTCTTAATGGAACTGCAGGTAAAGTTTACAAAGGTGAATTGCCTCTAATTGAAACTGATATTACTAGTGATTATTTGACCCATTTCTTAGGACTTTGTGATGAGGTTAGGAGACTAAAAGTTAGAACTAATGCTGAAACACCATCTGACGCAAAGAGGGCTCTAAGCTTTGGTGCTGAAGGAATTGGACTTTTCAGAATAGAACATATGTTCTATGGTGAAGGCTCTGAAGAACCTCTTTTCCACCTTCAAGAAATGATTATGGCAAATACTCAAGAAGAAAGGAAAACCGCTTTAGATTCCTTATTTCCTTTCATGAAAAATGATATTAAAGAAACATTAAGAACAATGGAAGGATTACCTGTAACTATTAGATTGATGGATCCGCCATTACATGAATTTATTCCACACGACGCTAAAAGACAAAAGAAACTTGCTAGTGCTTTAGGAATTAATGCTGAAGAATTGGAAAGAAGATCTGATGCACTCAAAGAATCAAACCCAATGATGGGACATAGAGGAGTAAGACTAGGGATAACGCATCCTGAAATCACAGAAATGCAGGCTAGAGCAATTTTGGAAGCTGCAGCGGAACTTTCTAATGAAAAGGTAAAAACTTTCCCTGAAATAATGATTCCACTGACTGGAATGGAAACTGAATATAATCATCAAGAAAAAATTGTGCGGGAAGTCGCTGAGAATATAGAGGGATTAGATAATTACATGGTTGGGACAATGATGGAAATTCCAAGGGCAAGTTTTGTTGCAGATAGAATTGCTGAAACTGCCGAATTCTTTTCATTTGGTACTAATGATTTAACTCAAATGGCCTTTGGAT